>Ga0307427_1000052_pt1 | contig 98175 bp, 80 predicted proteins | sample SalMarWE160190MG_FD_202162 | JGI IMG/M metagenome (GOLD analysis project Ga0307427, IMG submission 202162) | Salt marsh sediment microbial communities from the Plum Island Ecosystem LTER, Massachusetts, United States - WE1603-190 | ecosystem: Environmental > Aquatic > Marine > Intertidal zone >...
TTATTGTTGCTTCAATGCGTAAGTTGCTCCATATCGCCTTTGGTGTTCTTAAAAATCAGATACCTTTTGATCCTCATTATGGTGAGCAATTCAATTTTTCCTCTTGATTTTTAAGACGGTATCTACAATGACGTATTTATTTTCTTAAGTTATGTGGTTTGGCGACAAAGTCGATTCCTTAAAAAATTCCAAATGGTATACTTTTTGACATGTCATTGATTACCGCCACAAACATTGCGAAATCCTTTGGACTGGATGATATCTTTGAGGGAATTTCATTATCCATTCCCAATAACGCCCGCATCGCCATTGTTGGCGCGAACGGCGTAGGGAAGACCACTCTCCTGCGCATCCTGGTTGGTTTGGATTATCCCAATTCCGGGACTGTGCAGCGCGCCAAAGACCTGACCATTGGGTACCTGCCCCAGGAGGCGACGTTTACAGCGGAAGGCACGCTTTGGGAAAAGTGTCTACCCGCATTTGAAAATATTATTGAGATGCAGCAGGAACTGGAAGACTGCATGGAGGCGATGTCCGATCCGGACCGCGCAGAGGAAGCCCTTGCCCGCTACGGTTCATTGGAACAGGCTTTTGAGCAGCGCGGCGGATACACCTATGAGGTGCGCATTCAGCAAACCCTATCCGGACTCGGATTCGATGAAGCCGATTTTCACCGCCCTCTCAGCCAGCTTTCAGGCGGAGAGCGCACCCGTGCCTTGTTGGCAGAGCTGCTGTTGAAAAGCCCCGATATTCTCATGCTGGACGAGCCCACCAACCACCTCGATATTCAGGCGGTGGAGTGGTTGGAGTCCTTCCTGAAGGATTGGGAGGGCGGGCTGGTGGTCGTTTCTCATGATCGCTATTTCCTGGATCGGGTGGCGGAGACAATCTGGGAGATGACCCCATCACTGGAGGTCTACCGCGGCAATTATTCCAAGTATTTGACTCAGCGGGAAGAGCGCTATGCCCGGCGGCTGGCGGAATATGAATCGCAAACGGCGTTCATTGAAAAGGAACAAGAATACATCCGGCGCAATATCGCTGGACAGAACACCAAAGGTGCTCAAGGCAGACGCAAGCGTCTGGAGCGGCTGCTGGAGGATGCGCGGCTGGCACCACCGCCCAACGAACCGCGACGCATGCACATTAACCTCAGTACGCGAGGGCGTTCCGGGGATCTTGTTCTGCGAACCCATGACCTGCAGGTGGGTTACCATGACGAAGGCAGACCGCTTTTTGATTGCCCTGACCTTATCCTCCAGCGGGGTGAATGCGCTGCTATCATCGGCCCGAACGGCGCAGGGAAAACCACCTTCTTAAAGACCATTCTAGAGAAGACCCCACCTTATACCGGGACGGTGCAGCTGGGCGCCAGCCTGGAAATCGGCTATTTTGCCCAAGCGCATGAAGGCCTGGGTCCACAAAAGACATTAATGCGGGAGATTGATTCTGTTGCGCCGAAGATGCTGCCAGCTGAGAAAAGGGATTACCTCGCCAGGTTCCTGTTCACGGGGGAGGACGTCTTCCGCAAGGTGAGCACCTTGTCCGGCGGCGAACGCGGCCGGCTGGCTCTGGCGAAGCTGGCGCTGACCGATGCCAACCTGCTGCTTTTGGATGAGCCCACAAACCACCTTGACCTGCCCACCCAGGAGGTGCTGGAGTCCGTGCTTTCGGATTTCCCCGGAACGATCCTGCTGGTCTCCCATGACCGCTATTTGATTGATTCGCTGGCTTCCCAAATCTGGGAGGTCGACCCCGATGCGCAGACGCTGCACGTCTTTAAGGGATCTTATACGCAGTACAAAGCCTATCAAATGAAGATGCAGGAAGCTAAGGCAGAGCAAAAGAGTAGGTCGAATAAGAAAGATGATTTGGCTGAGACCTCTGAAAGTAAAAAAGTGGGGGATAGAAAGTTGTCAAAATACGAACAACGGAAGCTCAAGAGCCGGCTGAAGAATATCGAAGAGGAAATACACCGCCTGGAAGTGCAGCAAAAAGAGATCTCCACTGAACTTGAGACGCCGCCGGAGGATCAGGATGAAGTCCTGCGCTTGGGGACTCAATATGCAGAAATCCAAGGTCAGGTTGAAGCCTTGATGGAAGAATGGGCTGCATTGGAGGAAAAACTGCAGGAGGAATGAAAGAAACAACGATGTGGTATTGGCATTTTTTTCCGTGAGAGGTCTTCCTTACTTTTATTAACATTGTCACTTCTCTCTTGAGCATGTATGATTAAGCATGACTGATATTTCATCACGTTGGAGTCTGTATGCGTTTTAAATTTTTATTATTCAGCATATTCATCCTGATATTTCTTTTTCTGTTTATTCTTCCTGCCCGCGCGGCGGAGGGCGATCAACTGGTAGGTGTGCGAATCGCTCCGCAGGAAGGAGCGAAACTGAACCGCTCTGGCTTCGATGCTGAGATATGGATTGATTACGGCTCTTTCGTGTGGGCGGTGATGACCGCCAAAGACCTCGCCAATCTGGACCGTGCAGGGTTAGACTACCAGCAGGTGGATTCCCCCTTTACCCTGAGGCTGGGCGGCGAATCTTTTGACCCGCTTCTTACACAGACCTTTTTCAGCACTGGGGATGGCGAAAAGTCCAGTGGGGAAAGCCCGGGGTTACACCTTGTGCAGTTTTACGGACCGATCAAATCGGCGTGGGTGAATGAACTGGAAGCGAGCGGCTTGTCTGTTATTCAATATATTTACCCCTTTACATACGTGGTTTGGGGCAACTCTGAGGCGATGTCGAAAAGCGCAGCGGGGGAATATGTGCGCTGGGCGTGGGATTACCTGCCGGTATATGCCGTTCAACCCGAAAACAGGTCTTTGAGCAGCACCCCGATCCTGGTGCGGACGGTGATCATTCCTCAGGCTGGGCTGGATAAAACCGTTAAGGCAATTGAAGCTCTCGGCGGCGCCCTGGTGGAAACCGCCAGCGGCGTTGACCCTACCTTTGACCTGGTGACCTTTCATCTGCCTGGCGATCAGCTTCAGGCTGCCGCTGCGCTCCCCGGGGTCTACGCCATCCAGTCGGTGCCTCAGGACGGCGGTAACCGAGGCGAGATAAGCAATCAGATTGCTGCCGGCAATTATGACGGTTCCAACCGGGTCTTCCCGGGATACCTGGCCTGGTTAAGTGAGTTGGGGCTTTCCGGCAACGGCGTGGTCATCGCTAATGTGGACAGCGGCATTGACCAGACCCACCCCGACCTTGCAAGCCGTATGCTGGCGTGTACGGGGTCGAGCTGCGACAGCGCTGGTACCATTGCAGAAGATCACGGCACTCACACTGCCGGGATCATGGCGGCGGACGGAACCATGGGGATTACCGACTCTTACGGTTTTTTACGCGGGCTGGGAATGGCGCCGGGGGCTAATCTGATTGAACAAGTCTATTCTCTGGTTTGGTTAGACTCTGACCGGATGTTGACACTCATGACTGATTCAACTCGTAATAACGCTGTTATATCTGGCAATAGCTGGGGGACATCTGACACACCACAAGGCTATGATTGGGACACCCGCCTGACGGACATTGGTGTGCGGGATGCGGACCCCGGCACAGCAGGCAACCAGCCGCTAACATTCGTGCTTTCGATTATGAATGGTTTAGGTGGCACCTCAACCCAGGGGAGCCCCGATGAAGCGAAAAATATTTTCACCATTGGGTCGACTTTTGCCCAGCAGCCCGGCTCTGGTGCCCAATATTTAAATATTAATGACCTTTCTCCAAACACAGCTCATGGCCCGGCATTGGATGAGCGTACGATCCCCCATATGGTTGCCCCCGGGTGTTGGGTGGATTCAACCTGGTATCCTGGTTTAGGTTATGCATTAAATTGCGGCACCAGCATGGCTTCCCCCCATGTCAGCGGTGCGGCGGCGCTGTTTTACGAATACTACCGGAATCTGACCGGCGTTGATCCCAGCCCGGCGCTGGTCAAAGCCGCTTTCCTGCCCCTGGCGGTTGACCTGGCGGGCAATCAGGATGCCGACGGCAATATCTTAGGGCATCCCTTCGACTCCAAGCAGGGCTGGGGGAGGATGGATGCGGATGCCGTTTTGCGACCGAGGATGTTGGTCGAATATTTCGACCAGGATTACTTACTTACTTACACGGGTCAAACCTGGTCAACGGATATCACGGCGGACCTGCCGATCCGAAATCTGCGGGTGATGCTGGTATGGACGGATGCGCCGGGACACGGCCTTGGGGGGAGTGGTTCGGCATGGGTCAACGACCTGGACCTGACCGTCTCGGACGGGACCCACACCTATCTCGGCAACAATTTCGGGAGCGACGGGTATTCTGTGACGGGGGGAACAGCGGACTATATGAATAACACAGAGGGCGTCTTCGTCCCGCCTTCCTCATCGGGCAGTTATACCATCACCGTTACTGCGGCGACCATTGCCGGCGACGGCGTACCTGGCAATAGCGTGGAACCTTCTCTGGATCAGGACTTTGCCCTGGTTGTTTATTATCTGCTTGAGCGGGCGATATTTCCCATTTTTTATCGGTAGGTGCGCATGAACATGAAAAGCATATCCGAATTCAAACAAACGCTTTACCCTCATCGTTTTTCGCGGTTGTTGGCAACCTTAACACTGATCTTTTTGTTGGGGCTGACCGGCTGTCAGCTTTATCCTTACCTTTCGACGCCTACCCTCTCTTGGGATGGCGGAAAGCCGGAAGAGTCAACAAAACCCCTGATCGTTGATACTCAGACTCCTTTTCCTACGATTACGCCGCAACCTACGCCCACCTCGATATTTGAAATGGGGCAGGACGGCTTTTGGGTCTATGTCACACAGCAGGGGGACACGCTCCCCGCCCTGGCATCCCGCTTTGGTGTGCCAGTGGACCTCATTCAATCTGAAGTTGCATTATCTACGGAAGGGCTGCTGTCTGTGGGGCTGCCTTTGCTGATCCCCGATGTGCTTGAGGAGGTGCTGCCCTATACTGAATCCATTCTGCCGGACAGCGAGGTCATATACGGTCCTTCTGTGGATGGCTTCGACGCGGCGGCTTACGCAGTTGAAGCGGGAGGTTTTCTGGCGGGCTATTCAGAGGTGGTTGATGAGGAAACCATGACCGGGCCGGAGATTGTTAAACGGGTGGCGGTTGAGACCAGCACCAACCCCCGGCTTCTGCTGGCGTTTCTGGAATACCGGTCGGGGTGGCTCTTGGGGTACCCGGAGGGAGCAGCGGAAGAACGCTATCCCCTCGGCTACGGTGCTGGAGAGGATACTGGACTTTACAAAGAATTGATGATCACGGCCAAGCTCCTGGCGCAGGGATTCTACGGCTGGCGGGCGGGGAGCCTGACAGAGCTCAGTTTTTACGGCGGAGAGAAGGGGCGACTCTCCCCTGGGCTGAACGCGGGCAGCGTGGCATTGATGCACCTGTTTGCCACCCTCTGCACCCGTGAGGGATGGGAATACTGCTTATTTGATCCCGAGTCTTTCATAGACTTCTATCAGAATTTGTTTGGAGATGCTGAGCAGCGCGCTGCTCAGGTGGAACCTTATTTACTGGAGAGTACACAAGAGCCGGATTTAACCTTCCCTTTCGCCACCGGTGAGGGCTGGAGCCTGACCGGCGGGCCGCATATCACCTGGCAGACGGGCACACCCTGGGGCGCACTGGATTTTGCACCGATCACCGGCGAGCCCTACTGTGCAGTCTCTGTGCGGTGGGTCACGGCGGCTGCACCCGGACTAGTTGTCCGGTCAGAGCGAAGCGTGGTGGCGCTGGACCTGGACGGGGACGGCGACGAAGGCACCGGATGGGTATTGATCTATCAGCATATCGCAGAAGAAGACCGGGTTTCGGTGGGCGCCTGGCTGGATCAGGATGCGCCCATTGGTCACCCCTCCTGTGAGGGAGGTAAGGCCAGCGGGACGCACCTGCACTTTGCCCGTAAATTCAATGGGGAATGGATGGGTGTGGGTGAGCCCTTCCCGCTGATCCTGAGCGGCTGGCGGGCTTATGCTGGCGAATATCCATATAGAGGATTTCTCCAAAAGGAGGAGGAATTTATCACCGCCAGCCCCGTTGGCGCTGGGGGGTCCTTAATCATCAGAGACGAATAAGCATTCAATTTTCAAATGAAGATGGAATGGACTAATTAGGTTGCTTCAACGCGCCGGAGGGCGTGGTTTATGATTAAATGATGATCATCCTGATTACATCCCCCGTTCACCGCGAACATAGGGGACACCCAAGGCTGTCGGCGCGCCCAGACGTTTTCTTCTGGCAGCGCCCGACCCCCATAACAGGGCAATGATCGTTAGCAGGAAGGGCACCATCTGCAGGAAGAACACAAGGTTGTGATCATAAAAGAAAGGATTGCGGAAGCCCAGTATGCTCATCGGCCCTTGAAGGTCAAGGGTAAACCTGCGCAGCATACCGAAGAGGTAACCGCCCATTGCTGCAGGAATAGGATTCCAGCGGGCAAAGATCACCAGCGCGATGGCGATCCAGCCCTGACCGGAGGTGGTCAGGTTGCTGTACCAGCCGGAAGAGATGGCGATGCTGATAGATGCCCCCGCCAACCCTGCCAGACAACCGCCGATGAAGGTGTAGAGGTAGCGGGTGCCATAGACATTGATTCCCAGCGAATCCGCTGCAGAGGGTTTCTCTCCCACCGCCCTGAGATGCATCCCGGGGCGCGTTTTAAATATGAAATACCAGGAGAGGGGGATCAAGATATACCCGACATAGACCAGGATATTGAAATCGGAAAAGAAGATCCTCCCAATCCCTGGAATTGAAGATAAGAGCGGTATATCTACGTTTGGCAGGGTGGGTACATTCAACCCTGTCAAACCTTCACCCAGCACCAATGCGAGGCCGGTGCCTAGAAAAGTCAGTGAGAGACCACTTACGGTTTGGTCGGCTTGTAAATGGATGGAGACCAGTCCATGTGCCAGGCTCAAGATGCCTCCCGCCAGGATGCCGGCGATTAAGCCGAGCCAGGCATTTTGTGTGACATGGGATGTTTTGAAAGCAGCCATTGCACCAACCAGCATCACGCCTTCCAACCCCAGATTCATCACCCCAGATCGTTCAGCCAGGATTTCACCGATGGCTGCGAATATGAGGATCGTTCCGGTTGATAAGCCAGCTCTGATAATGGCTTCAATGTTCATAGGGCTTTCTCCTGTCTGCGTGTGATGCGGATCTTATAGCGAAGCAAGATATCGCTGCTGATGACCAAAAAAAGGGTCAGCCCTTGGATGAGGAAGGACAAGCCCGAAGGCTGAATTTCCCGTCCTGCGACGATCAACCCGCCAAACAGTATGGAGATAGGGATCACTGCAAGGGGATTTAATTTAGCCAGCCAGGCGACGATCACGCCGGAAAATCCATAATTAGTGGAGATTCTCTCCTGGAGGCGGTGTACCACACCCGTTACCTCTGACATCCCTGCAAGGCCTGCCAGCGCGCCTGAAATGACCATCACCAGAAGGATATTCCGCTTGATATTCACACCGGCATACTCAGCTGCCCTGGGGTTATCCCCGATCAGCGTGATCTCATACCCCCATCGGCTGGATTTGAGGATCACCCAAATTAGGACGGCAGCGATCAGACCAAATACCACACCCAGGTGAAGTGTGATGCCCGAAAAGAAGGGGATATTCTTTGACAGGTCCGCCAGGCGCGGCAGCCAGGCGACCTTATCAAAGGTAGGAGTCATCTGAAAACCAGCATCACTGTACTTCCCAAAGATCCAATAATTATTCCAATTAACCGCCACATAGTTCAACATCAATGTTGTGATGATCTCGTTAACATTAAAGTAAGCCTTGAGCACACCTGGAATAAGGCCATACAATCCACCGCCGATAATCCCCATCAGAGCCATCAAGGACAGCACTAAAATCTTTGGACTGTCAAGGGGAACCAGTGGGACCAGGACAACCAGGCTGGCGAAGAACGCGCCCATATAGAATTGTCCCTCACCGCCGATGCTGATGATGTTCATTTTGAAAGCCAAACAGTATCCTGTTCCGATCATGATCAGCGGTGTGGCTTTGACAAGGATATCGGAAAAAGCGCCCCAGGACCCGAAGGCAGCGTTGAAAAAGAATCTGAAAATTCGAATGGGATTGCTGCCGGTAAACAATAGGATAATACCGCTGATGATGAATGCCACCAGCACTGCACCAAGCGAAATAGCAGCCGGCATCCACTTTGGTATCTCTTCCATCCTTTTTTCAACTGAGATCTTGAAAGGTGCTTTCATTCCTCGCTCCTCAGCGAACCTGTCATCATCATTCCAATCGTGTTTAGGCTGGCTTCGCTGGCATTCATCTGACCGACAAGCTCTCCTTCAAAGATGACGGCAACCCGATCGCTTAATTCCAGCAACTCATCCAGCTCCTCAGATAATAACAGGATAGCTGCGCCATTTTTTCGCTGCTCCAACAGTAAATTTTGGATGCTCTCAATAGCGCCTACATCCAAACCTCGGGTCGGCTGCATGGCAATAATCACACCTGGCTGCCCTGAAATTTCACGAGCAAGGATCAGTTTTTGTAAATTGCCGCCGGAAAGTTTTTGAGCTGGGGTTTCAACGTTTGGTGCCTGAATGTCATATCCGTCCTTCAAGATCACCGCATGTTTTTGGGCTTCTGTATAATTGATCCGCCACCCCTTGCTGATCGGCGGATGGACGTATTTTTTCATGATGACATTGTTGGTGATCGACAGGTTGGGAGCTGTGCCCACACCCATGCGATCTTCGGGGATGTGTGCCATGCCGCAATGAATTGACTTGTAAGGGGGACAGTTCCCGACTTCGGTGTCGTGAATCCGAATGGAACCTGTGCATGGTCTGAGCCCCGTTATCGCTTCCACCAGCTCGCTCTGACCGTTACCGGCTATACCGGCGATACCAAAGATTTCTCCTTCACGGATCGATAAAGACACGTTATTTACAGCCCGCATTCCCTGGTCATTGTCCGTGGAGAGGTTTTCAACTTCGAAGACTACGTCACCAGGCGATTGGATCTCTTTGTTGATATGAAAGAGAACTTCGCGCCCAACCATCAATTCAGCCAGATCTCCACGAGACAAGCCTTCAGGGTTGATGCCTTCTGCTGTTGTTTTGCCTTTCCTTAAGATGGTCAACCGGTCAGCGACAGCTTTGACTTCATTTAATTTATGACTGATGAAAATGATGGATTTTCCCTGTTTAACCAGAGCACGCATGGTTCCGATTAATTCGTCAATTTCCTGTGGTGCCAGGACAGCGGTTGGCTCGTCGAGGATCAATACATCTGCCCCCCGATAGAGGGTCTTAAGGATCTCAACACGTTGTTGTTCGCCGACAGAGAGCTGCCAGATTTTAGCAGAGGGATTAACCTTCAACCCAAATTCCTCTTGGAGTGCTTGGATTTTCTTGTCATATTTTGACAGGCGCATGAAAAATCTGGGGGTTTTTAATCCCAAGAGGATGTTTTCTGTGACCGTCAATGTGGGGACGAGCATGAAGTGCTGGTGGACCATGCCAATCCCGCAGGAAATCGCATCTCTTGGCGAATTGAAGGTTTCCGGTGTACCGTTCACTTTTATCGTCCCGGAATCCGGGCGATATAAGCCTGACAGGATATTCATTAAGGTGCTCTTGCCGGCGCCGTTTTCACCCAGCAGGGCGTGGATCTCGCCTTTCTGCAGCGTGAAATTGATGTGGTCATTCGCCAGGACTCCGGGAAAACGCAGGACGATATCCCGCATTTCAACAGCGAAAGGACGACCTTCGGTGGTCATTGTCATCATGCAGCTCTGTTGGGTTTCAAAGAAATCTCGCCTTTAACGCATAAATAATATCAATAGTATCACAACCAGGAAATTATTTTTCTATTTCCTGGTTGTGAATTTTTACTAAACTTTACTCTTCCAGTGAGGGTAATTCTGCTGTGATGTTCTCGTTCCACCAATACATACAGGTGGTGCATTCGCTGCCGAATTCTGCAAACCCGTCCAGATCCAGCTGCTCCAGGCTGACATCTTCAGCAAGCACCTGATTGCCCTGGTTGTCGGTAATCGGCCCTTTGAAGACATCAAAGCGGTCAAATTCACCAGCTAGCATTTGAGCAAGGAGATCCCGGACCAAGTTCAGGTCTTCCTCGGGGAGATCGGCAACGCCCGGCATCAACTCTTCGCCTTCCATGAAACCATAAAGGCCCAGAGCGCCTGTATCGGCATCAAAATATTCCCAGCCGCCTTTCCAGGTTCCTTCCCGGGAAGCTTCAATAATGCGCATATATTCCGGTGCCCAGTTCCAATACATGGAGGTCAAACAGGCATCAACAGTGCAGTTCCCTTTATAGTCGTAAGTAATACCCCATTTTCCTTCAGGGGCAGCGATTGCCGGGGCAGGGGTATCTGCACCTGTCATCACGACTTGCGCGCCTGCTTCAAAGAGCGATTCCGCCCCTTCCTGCTCCAGGAGGGGGTCATGCCAGGTGTTGATGAACCGTACGTCAATCGCACATTCTGGGCAGGTCTTTTGCACGCCCAAAGCAAAGGCGTTCCCCAGGCGTAATTCTTCGGGGATGGGGAAAGTAGCCATGTATCCCAGCTTCGGATTGCCGTCCATTTTCGCGCGCGATCCGGCTAATATCCCCGCTAAATATTTGATATCTTCCATGGCACCCATCAAGTTGCCAAAGTTTTCGCCGTTGGCTTTGTAGCCGCTGATGTGAATAAAATCTATATCCGGAAATTCGCTGGCGACGATCTCGGTTGCATCCATGAAACCAAAAGATGTGGTGAAGATCACATCAAAGCCTTTACGGGCTAATGAACGGACCACCTGTTCCGCATCAGCGCCCTCCGCCACATTTTCAACATAGGCGGTATGGACATCTTCCATGTTTTCCTCAGCATACAATCGCGCAACGTCATGGGATTGTGACCAGCCAGCGTCATCATGGGGGCCAACATACACAAAGGCTACATTGTATTTCCCTTCAACGGGGGAGGGGATTTGATATGTTCCTTCTTCGGCATCCTGACTGCATCCTGTCAAAAGGATCGCCAGGATAAATAAAACACTGATAAACAAAATGGTTTGTTTCTTCATTACTCTACTCTTCCTTTTCGTTTTAAAATCAATTTGGCAGAATCAAAACACGAACAAAAAATTTGAGGTGTGTGTATCCTCCTTCCTTATTCTTTTGGTAAAAAAAGTGGGGAAAAGCGGTATTTCATGACAAGGGTCAAGACCATAGAAGTGCATGATCAGACTATTATAAACCAATTGTCTATACAATTAATGATTTTCTCCTTAAAAAGTTGAATTTTAACACAGCCTTTACAAAAGGAATGGGTTTTAGGATAAAACGAGATATTCTCCTTATTCTCTGAGCGTCGCCCTGTCCTGCCAATGCACCTTTGCCACGGGTGCAGATTCCCCTAATAAACTTTGCAATTGTCTAAGAAGGGTTTCAGTATCGCCGCTGGTGTAATAGGTCGTCTTTCCAAGGTCAGTGTTGGGGTTGAGTAAGCCGTGTTGAGTCAGCAAACGTCTTGCCTGGCGGGCGACCGCAGGGGCTGGGTCAATGATACGCACCTTTGGGCCGACGGTCTCCTGGATCAATGGGGTGACAAAGGGATAGTGGGTGCAGCCCAGGACGATGGTGTCGATTCCTGCTTCCAGCATGGGCTCCAGTGCTTTTCTTAGTAAGTTTCGTGTTTTTGGTGTATCTATTTCTCCAGCTTCGATAGTCTCGACCAGACCCGGGCAGGTGCTTTGGAAAAGCTGAACACCATGACCGAAGCGCGCCACCAATGAGGCGTACAGATCGCCTTTGAAAGTATTACGAGTTGCCAGCACCCCCACCTTGCCGGTTTGGGTAGATTCCGCGGCCGGCTTGACTGCCGGTTCCATGCCCACCAAGAGAATGGTCGGGAATAAGGCCCTCAAGTCATGCAGCGCTGCCGCGGAGGCAGTGTTGCAAGCCACGACGATTTCCTTTGCACCTTGATTTTGCAGGAAGCGGGTGATCCCGATAGCGAAATCGCGGATTTCGGATCTTGGACGTGGGCCGTAAGGGACATTCCCCTGGTCGCCTAGGTAGAGCAAGTCCTCATGGGGCAGTTCGGTATTGATGACTCGCAGGACGGACAGCCCGCCCACACCGGAGTCAAATATGCCGATCGGCCCAGTCGGATCAAGCGTTAATTTGGTCATTGGAAAGATTGTATCACAGAGACGATTGGTTCTTAAATCGGTGGATAACGGACATCAATGCCGCAGTGTCATCCAGTTTGGCGCCCAGCTTAGAAATCATCAGACGGGGCAACTGGCGCGCTTCTCCGCCGCCATATCGGAGGACAGCTTCGCGCAGGGGCGTCAACAGCGCTTCCCCCAGGACGTCTCCCGGATGTCCCACGGTCACCAGCTCTGAATCAAAGGCGTAAATCAGCCACAGCAGGGCTTTTCCCAGGTGATCCGCTGCCTCTTCGATCACATTAAGCGCTTCGGGCAGGTCGTCATTGACCGCTTTGACCAAATCATAGGGTTTTGGCGGTTCCGGCCAGAGTTTCGGATAACGCAGCGATGCCAGCTCTGCCATGCCGCGTCCGCTGGCGAAACCCGTCAGCGACCCTGGCATCCCTAATCCTGCGGGGCCTTCCTCCGCCATGCGCATTTTACCGATTTCGCCCGCAGCATCGTTAGCACCGTGATAGACTTCGCCCTGGAGGATCAATCCAGCAGAGACGACCGGTTCAAGGTCCAGAAAAATTATGTCATTGATGCCAGTTCCAGCACCAAAGTGGTACTCCGCCAGGGCAGCGGCGCAGCTGCGGTGTTCAATGAAGACCGGCAGGTTATAACGGACGGACAGCCGTCCTTTAAGCTGTCCTTCGTCCCACAAAGGTAAATCAGGCGGAGATAGGACAACGCCTTTCAACAAATCCAACGGACCGCTAACAGCCAGGGAGATTACCTCCGGGCTGCTCAGCCCCTGTGCACGGCAGAGCTTGAGTAGCTTGTCCACCATAGTGCAGACAGCGTCGAACCCTTCCAGGAACGGGAGCTCGGCTGGCGTTTCCATCTGGATGCGTTCATAGATCAACCCGTTCATATCCCCATACACGCCAATGGTCTTATCACCGCTGATATTTAATCCCAACATCTTTGTGGTGGCGGTTAGTTCATCAATGGTGGATTCTGTAGAATGATTGACCATATATTACAGACCTTCTCGGTTATTCGTTAGGGTTGGTTGTATTATACGTTAATCTGCTGGGGAGAGGTGATTTGAGTCTCTTGATATATTTTAGGGTAAAATAGTCATATATTTATTACTTCATCCCGTGAAACTCTAATAATTTTTTTGTTATGAACAATCTATTGACAAGTAGATGCTTTGTATTATAATAGCGTATATTCTATTATTAAACACTTGTCTATTATTACACATTTATTCTCACCTCGACTTATATTTTAGTAAGGATTTCATATGGCCAGACGTATGGACCGTCGCGTCCAGCGCACGCGTAAATTGTTAAGAGAATCAATGATGGCGCTTATTCTTGAAGAAGGTTATGACGCTATCTCTATTCAAGATATCACTGACAAAGCCAACCTTGGCCGCGCCACGTTTTACCTGCATTTTAAGGACAAAGATGAATTGCTCCGAGATGTGATGGGTCAATTCATGTTCGAATTTCTTGATAATGTTCCCCAGTTCTCCCAACATCAATGGCGCTTGGAGGATCACAAAGCCGTGGTTAAGCTATTTGATTTTGCTGCGGAGCATTATGATCTTTACCGTATTCTCATTATGGGCAGCGGTGGAATCACAGCATCGCGTCAAATGCATCAAACCATCGCTGAGAATATCAAGGCTTGCATCCAAAAAGAAATTGAAGAACTGGGTGCGGAACCGGTCATTCCACCGGATTTCATCGCCAACTATTTCGCCGGTTCGCTTTTGGCGACGATATATTGGTGGCTGGACCAGGACCTGCCTTATTCTGTTGAAGAAATGGCGGATATGTTCCAGAAAATCAACAAGCTGGATCGTGATGCCTTGATGGGACTGGGGGGACCCGCTGAGAAGCAGAAAGATGAGGCTGAGAAGCGGAAGAAGAAAAAACAATCTAAAGACAGAAAACATTCGAAGAAAGGTAACAAAGAAACCGATGAAGCGGTTGAAGGAGAAGAGTCTGAACCGCCATCGGACCAAGAATAGATAGAAGGTGTTTCAATGAATATCCTGCTGGTTTACCCCGAATATCCGGATACATTTTGGAGTTTCAAATATGCGCTCAAATTTGTGCATAAGAAATCTTCCTCCCCGCCCCTGGGGCTGCTCACGGTAGCGGCTATGCTGCCTGCCACCTGGGATAAGCGGTTGGTGGATATGAACAGCAACCAGTTGCTGGAAAGAGATATACAATGGGCGGATATGGTCCTGATTAGTGCGATGAGCGTGCAACGCAAGTCTGTAAATGAGGTCATCACCAGGGTGCGCGGTTTGGATAAAACTATTGTTGCCGGTGGGCCTCTTTTCACCATTGAGCCTGAGTCGTTCCCGGATGTGGATCACCTGATTTTAAACGAGGCTGAGATCACTTTGCCTCTGTTCCTCTCAGACCTGGGACGCGGGCAACTGAAACGCGTTTACAAAACGGATGAATATGCCGACATCACAAAAACCCCCGCGCCAATGTGGGAATTGATCAATATTAAAGACTATGAATCGCTCAGCCTGCAATTCTCCCGCGGCTGTCCTTATAATTGCGAGTTTTGCAATGTAACTTCACTGCTTGGACACCGGGTGCGACTTAAGACATCGGAACAATTGATCGCCGAATTGGATAAAATCTATAATTTAGGTTGGCGCCGCGGGATTTTTATTGTGGATGATAATTTCATTGGCAACAAACGCGTCCTTAAACAGGAGGTTCTGCCGGCGTTAATTGAATGGCGCAAGGGGAAAAAGGGATGTCTATTTATTACGCAAGCGTCGGTTAACCTATCTGATGACGATGAACTAATTGAGTTGATGGTGAGGGCGGGTTTCACGCAGGTTTTTGTGGGGATTGAGACGCCGAATGATGCAGCCCTCGCGGAATGTTCGAAAAGCCAAAACCGTAATCGGGACCTGGTCGGGTCGGTTAAAAAATTGCAGCAAATGGGTTTACAGGTCATGGGCGGCTTCATCGTCGGCTTTGACAGCGACGACGAAACCATCTTTGAACGAATGATTGAATTCATCCAAACGAGTGGGATCGTTACAGCTATGGTAGGTTTGTTGCAAGCGCCTGCCGGCACCAGGCTTTATCAGCGAATGCTGAGAGAAGGTCGCATTAAGAGTGATTTCTCTGGCGACAACGTGGATGGTGAAACAAACATTGTTCCCATGATGGATTCGAAGCTGCTGAAGAAGGGTTACCGCAAGATACTCGATACTATTTATTCTGCCAAAGGTTTCTATGAACGCGTGCGGACATTCCTTAAAGATTATCAACCCGCGCGCCACCGCGTGAGATTACATTGGGATGAGATTGCGGCATTTCTCTCGTCCATCTTTGAGATTGGCATAAAAAGTAAAGAGCGCTGGCAGTACTGGAAACTATTTTTCTGGACTTTGTTCCACTGTCCGAGGAAATTCCCCTTGGCTATAACCTTCAGCATCTACGGCTATCACTTTCGTAAAGTCAACGAGCTGCACGTGGCTTGACCAACGGTGTGGTGTGATGTTTGGGTGGCTCATTCTCTTGTAAATAAATCAACGATTGCAAAAAAGGCGTCCACAACAGCCGGGTCAAAATGAGTCCCAGCCTGAGCACGGATATAGTCCCGCACTTTTTCTTCAGGCCAGGCGTTCCGATAGGGGCGATCGGAGAGCAGGGCGTCCCATACATCAATCACAGCGAAGATTCGGGCTGCCAGGGGGATTTGTTCTCCTTCTAACCCGCGCGGGTAACCCGTGCCGTCCCATTTTTCGTGATGACAGTAAGGAATATCCAAAGCGGGCGCCAGATAAGCAATTTCTGAAAGCATATTGTAGGCAAAAATGGGGTGCTGCTTCATAATTTCCCATTCCTCATCGGTTAGTTTGCCGGGTTTGAGGAGGATTGAATCGGGGATACCAATTTTGCCGATGTCGTGAAGCAGGGCTCCCCGTCGGATGTGAACCAGCTCTTCTTCCCCTACCCCCAAGGATTCAGCCATTTGAACCGCCATCTCAGCTACCCGGAGGGTGTGCCCTTCGGTCTCCTGATCGCGCAATTCAAGTGCCATAGACCAACCTTCGATGGTGGCATCATAAGCTTCAACGATGTCGGTGATATCGACACTGGAGCAGGTGATGCCGGTAGACTCTCCAGCCTTATTTTGCATAGGTTCAATCGTTATGTTGTAATGAAAAGTTTCACCTTGAATGGTGTTACTGATAATCTGGCGGGTTCCTTTTCCTGTTTCCATCACCTGACGTTTGATCTGAGCTAATTGCTCAGCTTCATTATCGGGTAGTAAATCATAATCTGTTTTCCCGATGATGTCTTTAGATTCGAATCCCGGATTGGGATTGTGAATCCAATTGTAGCGCAACTCTCGATCTTGTTGAAATACGATAACAGGCGAATTCTTGAGGGCTATCTGGAATTTTCGTTCGCTTTCTTCCAGTTCGGCTGTGCGCTGCTGGACCCTATCTCTGAGGATGTAGTTCCGGTCTGCATAATTACCGACCAGGGGCATGGACGTAAAAGTGAGGGCGATTCCTGAGATAAAGACAATTAATCCATCGCTGGCGGGATATGATTGATAGAAATCTGGGCTGGGGTGGGAAACGATAACGTAAGTATTCCCAAAAAGGAACAGGGGTTTGACGAAGGTTAACTCAGCATATTTGTGATCGTGCAAGTTTGTACTGAGATGGGTTTGCTGGTAATGCTCAGGCGAGGTGCTGGACAGGAGTTGGATATCCTGCTCTGGGTGGATCTGAAAGATATCCGTGTAAAGTCCGATGTCTTCTGGATCACCTTCATATTGGATGGATTCAAATCGATCGGACTTTAAAATCTGATCTGAAAAAACTATGGCTGCAACTATTCCCACCTGTCCTGAGGGATTATCTTCAGGTTTAATTGGCTTATAGATAAAGATCAGATTGGGTTCACTATCGATATAAGTAAAGGTTGAGGGGTCGCTGGCGCAAGTATATCCTTTCTCCATTGCACATTCTAAAAGCTTGTGTTGTGATTCAATGGAAGCCACATTATATCCCAGCAACTCTTTCTCGGAGTCATGTGGTGAGAAATACAAAATTGGAAAAACAGTGTCTTCGGAAATGCTTGGCACTTTAGAATTGGACGGGCTCCACTGCCAAACCTCAAATTGGGAAAGGCCCTCTTGCAGGGCTGTGAATTCAATCGCTTCCAATTGATCGATTTGAACCTGGGGGATCCATGCCCAGGCTGCAATGAAGGGGTCTCTCAGCAGGTGTTCTGTGAATTTTGAAAACTCTTCCTGGGTGACAAAATCGCTGCCTTGATAAAATTGTTTAATACTTTCCAATCCTACGTTATCAACACTGGCGATGGCGGAGGTGATGATTTCCGATTGGAAGCCAGCCAGCCGGTCAAAGGAATACTTTTGATCACGGGTGTCCCCAAATCGGGCATACCATGTCAATAAAACAGTCAGGTAGACGCCAAGCAAGCCAGTACTGATCACCAAAGCGTGACGTGTTACAAAGTGTTTCCGATAAATTTCAGGATTCTTTTGCCGGTATTTGAATACATGAGCGGTCCCAATGATGAGAATAATTAATATTAAAAATATCAGAATTGGCTGACTGGCGGATTTTGCAGCTTGGGTGAACCAATCAGCGGCGTCAACGTCCACCCCAAAAGCAGCGATGACCTCACCGGAGCTGGAATCACGGATAGGAGAAAAAGCGGTAATCCAAGTTCCATAAGCATCTGTTCCCGGACCCAGGGCGACGGATGACCCCGTCTTGAGAGTTTCAATGATATCTTTACCGAGGTCCGTAAAAAGATCGCCAGGCAGCGATTCGTCTGGCGACCCCGACGGTTCCGAGTCAATGTAGAAAAAGACATTGCCATCTTCTTTTTGGCTTAATATATACATAAAGCGCACATCGGGGTAGATGCGGCGGGTGGCCATTAATTGCTGTTTAAGTTGTTGATAGTAAGGGGAGGATTGGTCCTTGGGTGTCCCGGATAATTGCTGCAGGACAGCGCTGTCTATCGCTTGCGAAATATTCTCTGCTTGTTGAAGTAAATCGTCGCGTTTTTTCTGGTCTTGGAGGTAGATGTTCCACAGTGAAAATCCGATGATCGTAATAAAGGCTAACACTCCCAAACCTATGTTTATCCATGTTTTCTTTTGGATACCCGGCGTTTTTTCCATCGTGAGTCCAATTTGATATGATAACAATAAAAAATTGCATTTGTAAACACGACTTGCCTAATTAATCATATCACAGATGCGCTCATTGATTTAGGATTGTGTCTATTGTTTAATAAAACTAAATTATTAATGCAATTCTAAATAGATAGATCAATGAAATTTTCAAAGGACTGCCCGTTATCCTTCCAATTAGTCGTACACCAATCTGTGGGAGAGAAGTGATTTGTTTGACTCTGGGCAGAGGATTCTAAAAGGCTAAATCCCCATAAATTATTATGGTAACACTGATATAATAAGCTTCGAAGCGTTGATTTGAATCTCACATCTGATAGGTGCGTTTGTAACCCATCCTGTTTAAATGGTTTCATCAACAAACAACTCTATTTTATTTAAGCAAGCGATTTACCTACTTTGACTTTTAGCATTGATTGTCATAGAATTTAGTTTTGCACGCCTTCATTATTGGAAAATATTTTAAGGAGCAAGGAAGGTCTCTTTCATGAAAGAATATCAAACCAAATCAATCCGAAACATTGTTCTCGCCTCGCACAGCAGCGCTGGAAAAACCATGCTGGTTGAAGCACTGGCAAATTTCACCGGCGTCACAACACGCATGGGACAGATTGAAGATGGCACAACCATTGCCGATCATGATGATGAAGAAATTCGGCGGGGTATTTCATTATTCACTTCTGTTGTGCCTATTGAATACAATAACGTCAAACTTAATTTGTTTGACACTCCAGGATACACGGACTTTATAGGCGAGGTCATCTCCGCCATGCGCGTGGCGGATGGCGCCCTGATCATGGTTGATTCTGTGGCCGGCCTGGAGGTTGGCACGGAAATGGCGCTGCAGTACAGCGATCAATTTAAACTGCCCAAAATCATCCTGATCAACAAAATGGAGCGGGAGAACGCTGATTTTAAAAAGGCGTTTCAGTCCATGCAGGATCACCTTGAAACGCGGTTAATTCCCCTGCAGATCCCATGGGGAGAAAAGGCGGATTTCAAGGGCGTGATTGATCTTCTTTCTATGAAAGCCTTTGAGGGCGATAGCAAGGAAGGAGTGGATATTCCGGCGGAATATAAAGATGAAGCCGAAGAAGCGCACCTGGCGTTGGTCGAAGCGGCTGCTGAAGGAGAGGACGAACTCCTCGAGAAGTATTTCGAAAACGGTGATCTGACGGATCAGGAGATCATACGCGGTTTACGCAGTACGATCTGGGAAGGGAGTTTTATCCCTGTGTTGGTGGCTGCTGGGGCGCATAAAATTGGCCTGACACCGCTGCTGAACGTGCTTTCCGACCTGATGCCCTCGCCGTTGGATGTCCCACCTGCCGTCGCCACCAACCCTGAAGGTGAAGAGGTTATCCTTGAGCCCAAGGACGACGGCCCGTTGGCTGCCTTTGTCTGGAAGACCACGGCTGACCCCTTTGTGGGAAAACAAACCTTTTTCAGGGTTTATTCAGGCAAAATGGTCGCGGATGATCGCGTGTTGAACGCTGATAAAGGTGAGGAAGAGCGGCTTACCGGCATGCAGGTTCCTCGCGGCAAAGAAGGCCTTCCTGTGGATGTCTTACATTGCGGCGATATTGGTCTGGTGGCAAAATTAAGTGTGACTACCACCGGTGATACATTGTGCGAGAAGAATAATCCTCTCTCTATGACCAAAGCGGAATATCCCAATGCGCTTTATCAGGTGGCTTTGTTCCCTAAAACGCAGTCCGATGCCGCTAAGTTGAGCAGTACCCTGGCGCGATTATGCGAAGAGGATATGACACTTTCCTGGCACAATGAACCCGCCACACGGCAGACGATCCTGCGGGGAATGGGCGATCAGCATATTGATGTCGCAATCCGCCGGGCTGAAAATAAATTCCAACTCGGTTTGGATATCGAAGCGCCCAAAGTTCCTTATGAGGAAAGGATCACCCGGGAAAGCTCTGCCATGTACCGTCATAAGAAACAAAGCGGCGGCGCAGGTCAGTTTGGAGAGGTGCACTTGCGGGTGGCGCCCTTGCCCGATGAAGATTTTGAATTTGTCAACGATGTTTTCGGCGGCGCGATCTCCAATAACTTCCTGCCTTCGATTGAGAAGGGGATTCGCAACGTGATGAAAGAAGGCGTCATCGCCGGTTATCCGGTGCATAATGTGCGAGTCTCGGTCTATGATGGCAAAGAGCACCCTGTCGATTCCAAACCCATTGCTTTTGAGATTGCCGGACGAGAAGCATTTAAACTGGCTTTCTGGGACGCAGGACCGGTATTGTATGAACCGATTATGAAGGCGCAAATCATCGTTCCTGAGATCAACATGGGTGATGTGTTGGGTGATATGAACTCCCGTCGTGCGCGGGTGCAGGGTATGGATACGGATAGGGGACGTTCCACTGTGAGCGCCCATGTACCCCTGGCGGAAATGCTGCGTTATACGACCATCCTGCGTTCGATGACGGGTGGCCGCGGCTACTTCACTATGGAATTTGATCATTACGAAATGGTACCCCAGCATCTGGCGCAAGAAATCATTGATGCAAAGAAACGTGAAGATGAGGAAAAAGAAGAGTAGCTTCTCTGAGTGGTAAAAGAATTCAACTGTCCCAGAACAATAAGTCTGGGACAGTTTTTTTGTAATTTATTTTGATGTCATTTTATGTTCCTGACCCAATTACCAGAAAAATCTGATACGATTAATCGCCATGATCAAGCTGCGATTTGACAAGGTCACTTTTTCATACCCCTCCAAGCCTGTTTTACAGGAAGTCTCCTGTGAGATTCAGGAGGGATGCTACGGCGTGATCGGTCTTAATGGGAGCGGAAAGACGACGCTGCTCAAGCTGATCCAGGGCGACCTCAGTCCGGACGCTGGCTTTATTGATCGGGATAAAAGCTGCCGCGTGGCATATATGGCTCAGGATGTTGATATCGACCCGGAAATGACAGCCTTTGAGGTTGTGCGCCATGGGGCGGCGCGCATCTTATCCCTTAAGGCCGAGTTGGATATGGTTGAACAACGCTTTGGGGACCCGCACTATTATTCAAATGAAAAACGATTAGCCCGACTGGTTGATCAACAGGAACGAGCCCTGGCGGCATACAATGAACTCGGCGGCCCGGGATTGGACGGCCGGATTGTGGCTTTATTATCCTCCATTGGATTTGAAGCCCATGAAATTGGGCTGCCGGTGAAGAATCTCAGTGGTGGGCAGAAGAAATTGCTGGGTTTGGCGCGAATCATTATTGGTCGTCCGGACATTCTCCTGTTGGATGAGCCGGATAATCACCTGGACCTGAACGGAAAAGCCATGCTGGAAAAGTTGATCGCACGCTTTCCGGGCAGCGTCGTGATTGTCTCCCACGACCGCTATTTTCTGGATATGGTCGTGGATGAGATCATAGAAGTTGAACATGGACAGCTCATTCAATTCGCGGGGAATTACTCTGAGTATATGTTTGAAAAACGGATGCGTCTTGAGCGGCAGGCACAACGTTTCCAGGCACAGCAAAAAGAAATTTCACGGTTGGAGCAGGCAGCGAAACGCTTGATGATGTGGGGAAAGGTTTACGACAACGACAAATTTTCTAACCGCGGCAAGAATATACTAAAAAGGATTGAAAGGGTTGAAAAGATCGATAAGCCGCAGTTGGAACAGGATAAGATTGATATCAGCCTTGGTGGGTGGCGGGGGAGTGAAAAAGTTCTGGAAGTCTCTGGTGTGATGAAGGGATTTGCCCAACCTGATAGAGATTCTACACACATCGTTCTTAATAACATAAATTTGCTGCTGCGTTATGGTGACCGGGTGGGCATGATTGGACCGAACGGCGTGGGTAAGACCGTGCTACTGCGTTTGATCCTCGGTGAGCTTGAACCGGATCAGGGGGAGATCGTCATTGGCCCAAGCATCAAACCCGCCTATTACGCTCAGGAATTTGAGACGTTGGACCCGAGCCAGAGCCTTTTAGAGACAATTTGTAAAGCGGGTAATTTTTCCGAAAACCGCGGTGTGGCCTTCCTCAAGAAATATCTCTTCACTTATGAACAACGGGATACCCAGGTTAGTGCACTTTCCGGCGGGGAGCGCGCCCGGCTCCAGATTGCTTTGATCACCCTGTCTGGGGCGAATTTTTTGCTGTTGGATGAGCCGACCAACCATCTCGATATCCCCTCATGCGAGGTGCTGGAGGACGCCCTTCTTGATTTTGATGGCACCATTCTGACGGTTTCCCACGATCGGTATTTTCTGGACCGGATTGTAGACCGCATTGTCGTTTTACGTGGGGATGGAACAGACGAGTATTTAGGGAATTACTCCGATTATGAAAGACAGCGTCGGGTTAATTAAAATGTTGAACGCCAGGGACGCCGACCCTGGCGTTCATCAGAAGGAGAAGAAAAGTGTCTTAGCTAATTGAATTGTAGCAAATCCGAGTTCAAATAGCATGACGATTACCCTACGGAAGCCCTACATTTGTCCGACAAATATCATTAAGATTTGAATATAAAGCAAAAACCGACAGAAGATAATATTCTATATGCTGTCGGTGATGGTTTAATGGGTGATTATTCGTATCTCAGGGCTTCAACTGGCGCCAGTGAGGCTGCCCGATTGGCTGGATAGTATCCAAAAAAGATGCCTACTGTTGCGGAGAAGAGGGTTGCCAGAAGGACGGAATTCAAGGTCACAGAAATTTCGAGGTAGGTACCTGACTGGACAGCGATTTGTCCCACGACAAGCGAGATCAACCAACCCAGGACGATACCCAGCAAACCGCCGATCATGCTGAGCAGCACCGACTCCGTCAGGAACTGCACCAGGATATCCATCTTGCGGGCGCCGAGGGCTTTTCGTAAGCCGATTTCCCTGGTACGCTCCGTGACAGAGACCAGCATAATATTCATGATGCCGATGCCGCCTACAAGCAGTGAGATGGCGCCGATTCCGCCCAGGAAGATGGTCAAAATGCTTGTGATGGATGAAGCCACATCCAGGAAATCTTGCTGGTTTAAGACGGTGAAGTCATCCGGGTTGCGAGGCGGGATGCGATGTGTTTTACGTAATACTTCTTTGACCTGCCGAATCGCCAGATCAGCTTCTTCCGCGTCCTCTATGGAAACGAGGATATACTGCACCTGATTAGGCGTATTACTCCGCACCAGCCGGGTTTGAGCTGTTGATATGGGCACATAGACATTGGTGTCTGGGTTAATAAACGCGCTGCCTCCTTTTACCTCCGTGACCCCAATCACCCGGTAAGGATAACCTGCGATGCGGATTGTTTTTCCAACGACGCCCGCACTCCTGCCCAAAAGATTCTGCGCAATTTGAGGGCCGAGGACAACAACTGCGCTGCGCCCTTCCACCTGGCTTTCGGTGATAAAGGTGCCTTCCGCCATGGTCAGGTTCTGGACGTATTGATAATCCGGATTCACGCCTGAGATGGATGCCTCCTCGCTTTCATCACTGAAAGAGACTTTGCTCATACTGGATATCATTGGTGCGACATAGGCAATCTCGGATGTCTGCGGATAGTTTTCCAGGGCTTCTACGTCCCGTAAGGTAAGGGGATTGGGATTGGTGACGTCCTCATTATCATTGCCTGGAAGAATATAGATGACATTTGTTCCAATGCTTTCAATTTGTCCTGTGATGGTACTGCCCGCTCCTTCACCAATAGAAAGCAGAGCGATCACAGAGGCGACACCGATCACTATTCCCAGGATGGTCAGCAGAGAGCGCATCTTGTTGGCGTTCAAACTTTCCAGCGCTTCCTTAAGGTTAAGAAAAATGTTCATGCCACCACCTCCTGACCTTCGATGGACCCGTCGCGCAGGTGGATAATACGTTCCGCTATTGCAGCGACTTCTGGGTCGTGCGTCACGATCAGCAGGGTGGTTCCCTGAGATTTGTTTAGATCTAGGAGCAGTTTCATGATTTCATCACCGGATGCGGTATCCAAATTACCGGTGGGTTCGTCAGCCAGGATGATGGTAGGGTTGTTGATGATGGCGCGCGCAATTGCTACGCGCTGCTGCTGCCCGCCCGAGAGTTCGTTGGGTCGGTGGTGAATACGGTCCCCCAGGCCAACGGATTCCAACGCTTCCTGCGCTAATGCTTTACGCCTCCCGTTAATGCCGGCATAACGCAAAGGCAGCTCCACATTTGCCAAAGCCGTAGCTCTCGGAAGGAGGTTGAAGGTTTGGAAGACAAAGCCGATCTTTTGATTGCGCACCTCAGCAAGCTGATCTTCGTTCAACGTGGAAACAAGTTCGCCTTCGAGGTAATAATCGCCGTTCGTGGGGACATCCAGGCAGCCGATCATATTCATTAAGGTGGATTTGCCGGAACCCGAGGGCCCCATGATAGCCAGAACCTCGCCGCTCCTCACGGTGAAGCTGACGCCGCGCAAGGCGTGCACCTCAAATTCACCCATTTGATAGACCTTGGTCAGGTCTTTGACCTCTATTACGTTCATTTGATCCATGATTATCCCGCCTAATTACCAAAACCGAAACCGGCGGGTGGGTGTGTGTCGCCGAAGAAGGTCTCACCAGTCATCTCTGCAGGCGGATTGACGATGATCAATTCGCCCTCATCAATATCAGCATCTACGACTTCACTGTAATAATCTGAATAACTACCGAGGGTCACCGGCACTGCTTCAAAGCTGCCGCTGCGCTGGACAAAAACATGGTCCTGACCGTCAATGCTAAAGATAGAGGTATTTGGCACGACGAAGATATTTTCTTTCTCTTCAACCACAATATTGACGGCAGCGGTCATTCCAGGTTTGATGTTTTCATCAGCGTCCAGCATCTTAACGCGCACCCTGTACTCAACGACTCCCTGTGTTGCAGAACCTACGGGCGAGATCTCGATGACTTCGCCTGTAAAGGTTTCTTCGAAATAGGCATCAAAAACGAGTCCAGCGGTTTGCCCCACTTTGACCTGGGGAATATCCACTTCGGAGATTTGAACATCCAGATAGAGTCTAGAGAGATCGTCAAGACGAAGTGCCTGTCCGCCCGTTTGAACGACATCCCCTGGTTTCGCTGACAACTCAGTGATAACCCCGTCAAATGGTGCTTCAATCAAAATGCTGTCAATACGGGATTGTGCAATTTCCAATTGGGTTTCTAATATTGTGACTTCATCCGGATCAGGACCCTCAGAAAGGATATTCACCCGCTCCTGCATATCTGCTACTTTAGATTCGCCTAGTTCGACTTCAAGGGCGGCTTCCGCCTTCTCCCGTTCCGTGTAATTTGACCTGCAGTAGTCCAGGGTTGCTTTGATATCGTTGATAGCTTCAAGGTTGTCCTCATTTTGGACGAAGTCATATATTCTCTCTGCCTCATCCAGGTCATCTTCTAATTCTTCAATGCGCTCATCGCTGCATCGCTTGAAGTCTTTAACCATCCGTTCATGTTCCAGGTCATCCAATTCGTCTTGTGCGGTGATCAGGTCGAGTTTAGCTTGCGCTAACTCGGTTTCCCAGTTGTCATAAAGATCTTCAAGCGCATTTTGAGCGTTGATCACGTCAATTCGAGCCTGCATAATATCAACCGAGACCGATTTGGGGTCGAGGGTCATTAATACGTCGTCCTTCTGAACGGATTGCCCAAGCTCAACATTGACATCCCCGACAATGCCGCTGGCAGACCAGGTCAGAACTGCGGTTTGGTTGGGTTCCACGGACCCCGTGCCGTAAATACTGGCGCTCAGGTCGCCCCGCTGATAGGGCTCCGTCTCGAGGTTTTCATAAACCTGAGCTGCGTTCCGTTGTGCGGATAAAACCCGCCAGACGACAATCGCACCGATCACAACGACGATGCCAAGAACGATCCATATCCATTTTCGACTTTTTTTATTTTTTTCTTTTGCCACGTTCTTCCTCCAAAATTTTTCTTTTTATCATAATGCATATTGGATTATATTGCTTAGTGAAGCTGGTCACCAGCATTTGTGAAGGCTTTCATCAAATTGATTACGGTTGTCATTTTTCTAATGTATCGGCGTCACGATTAAGAGATAATGAAATATGCTAATATAATGCCATGGAAGAAAAAAACAGGCTTGAGCCTGGTTTATTAAAAACATATCGCCTTTTGCTTTGGGTCTTAGTGGGGATGTCAACGATACAAGCTATTTCAGTGTATATACGGATGGGATTTGCTACACTGCGAGTCCATCCATTTTGGGTTTTTCCATTCGGCAACCTGTTTACCCTAGGATTATTATACTGGCCTTGGTTTCGAAAGAAAACCGGGAAAATTTTTATTCCTTTTTTGGTGGTGTTGACCACTATTAATAGTTTTGTGACTACTTATTCCACCTTCTTATTACGTTCAAACCCGGATGTCACTATCTCGATCCTGGTTGAAGCATCCCAAAATGTAACCATCCCTTTTGAAATGCGGGAATTCAGCCTCATCTTGGCTTCCTGGCAGTTGATCCCCCTGCTGTTCATCCCGTTGATTATGGTCGCCTGGCAGTATAATTTCAAAGGCGTATTGATTTATACCGTAGGTTCCACCGTATTGGATATTATTGCACTTCTCGTTATCTTGAATGTCAACGAGTCTGTGATATTCATGATCACTATCATGGGGGTATTGGTGACACGCGTTTACACCTTCCAGGTGGTGGGCTTTCTGATCACCCGCATGATGGCAGCGCAGCGCCAGCAGCAGCGAGAATTGAGACATGCGAACCAGCGTCTGTTGGGTTATGCCATGACCTTGGAGCAATTGACCACCAGCCGTGAACGCAACCGCCTGGCAAGGGAACTGCATGATACCCTGGCGCATACGCTAAGCGGGTTGGCTGTGCAGTTGGGGGCGGTCAAAGCGCTCTGGCAGCGTGATGAGGATGCGGCAGAGGATAAGTTGGATGAAGCTATTGACGCTACGCGTTCAGGATTAAATGAAACTCGGAGGGCGCTGCAAGCTTTACGCGCCGAACCGCTTGAAAACATGGGGCTGGGCTTAGCCCTGGAAGAATTGGCGCGGTCAGCTGCATCGCGTTGCGGCACGGATTTGACTTTGGAAATTGGTGATATTCCTGACGACATTCCTATGGATGTCAGTCAGGCTTTTTACCGTGCAGCGCAAGAAGGGCTTGAAAATGTTGTGCGTTATTCAGAAGCGGCACATCTCTCACTGTTGTTAACTGTGATAGATGGGAGACTTACTCTGCAGATTGAGGATGACGGCATTGGATTTGATCCTGGGAATATCCCGTCGGACGCCTTTGGGTTGCGGGGCATCAAAGAGCGATCCGAGCTTCTGGGTGGTAATTTCATGCTCGAAAGTCGACAAAGTCAGGGAACAACTCTAACTTTCAGTGCGGAGGTTCCTGGTCATGATTAAAATTGTCATTTGTGATGATCAGTTCATGGTGCGAGAAGGCTTGAAGACCATCCTTACGAATGCCGATCCAGAAATTGAGGTGGTTGGATTATCGGGGGACGGTCGCGAAGCCCTGGATCTGCTTTCTAAGGTTAAGGCGGATGTGGTCTTGATGGATTTGAAGATGCCTGTGATGAACGGTGTGCAGGCGACCCTCCAGATCAAAGAAAAGCATCCGGATGTGAGTGTCCTGGTGTTGACCACTTATGACGCTGATGAGTGGGTGTATGACGCTATTCGCGCTGGTGCTGACGGCTACCTGTTGAAGGATGCTGATCAGTCGGTCTTGATCGCGGCTGTACGAGATGTCGCTTCAGGTCGCACACCGGTTGACCCAGGTGTGGCGGGCAGGCTGTTTGACCAGGTGGCACAGCATGCGCCTATACAGGAAAGTAAACTGACAGGGAAGCTCAGCTCGCGTGAACATGAATTGCTTTCCTTCCTGGCGAAGGGGTATTCCAATGCCGAGATTGCTGCCCGCATGTTTCTTTCTGAGGGCACTGTGCGCAACTATTTGAGTGCTGTTTTTTCCAAATTGGGCGTTTCTGATCGGACACAAGCGGCTGTCTTTGTGTTGAAGCATGGATTGGTGAAGGAGGATACCGGGAGTGAGGATAACCCTTAATCGTTTTAATATTTTAATCTGATTAAGCGCGTGGATTGGCTTAAACAACTTGGTAAATTTGAGGAGGTTTTTAGGTGAGCTCAGTGGATTTTAAAGGGGACATTATCTATAATTATAGCGTCATTGATTGTAATAAAAATAACGCCTTGGAGGAATCATGGCCCGAAAATCGCTAGGTTTTGTCCCCTTGATATGGATCTGTCCCTATTGTGAAACGAAAAATCCTGGACCTATTAAAACTTGCACAAGCTGCGGCGCACCCCAGCCGGACGATGTGGAATTCCTGCGTGTGGATGAAGAGGAATTTAATTTTATTAAGGATGAGGCTCTCATCCGGATGGCAAAGGCGGGACCGGATATCCACTGCCCGTTCTGCGGCACACGCAACCCTGCTACCGCTAAATTGTGCAGCAACTGCGGCGGCGAACTCAGCCTGGGCGGCAAAGCGCGCCAAGCTGGCGGAAAGGTGCGAGCCGTTGCGGAGGCCCAAAAATCCCCTGAGCCGGCTGCCCCTGCCAAGACCAAGAAAAAGATGGGCCGAGGTGCGCTGATCCTTGCCCTTCTTGGGGGTCTGGCCCTCATTGCAGCATGTATTGTGGGGATTCTGTTTCTCACTAAAACGGACGAAATCCGGGCGGTCGTCACCGATGTCGAATGGGAGCGCAGTATTGCTATCGAAGCTTATACAACCGTCACCCGGCAGGACTGGTGGGATGAGGTGCCAGCGGACGCTGAAATCCTTTCCTGCTCACAGGAATACCGCTATACATCCGATCAGCCTGAACCCAATTCCACGGAGGTCTGTGAAGAGGAAGAAACCGAGGATACAGGTACAGGTTTAGGCGAGGTGGTGCAGTACTGTGTTTACAGAGTTTACGATGATTATTGTGAATACACTGCCTGGGATTGGGTTGTCGTGAATACGATCACAGAAAGCGGCGATGATCTCTCGCCGTATTGGCCTGATTTCAACTTGGCGGCTGACCAGCGCGAGGGGGAGCGCGATGAACAATATATGATTACTTTCGTTGATGGCGGGGATACTTACACGTATACAACTTCGGATGCCGCCTTGTTCATGATGGCTGAACCGGGCACAGAATGGGTGCTGGAAGTCAGTAATTTTGGGGTGCGTTCCATAAAACTTGCCAATTAAGGTCTAATTAGTGGTATAATAGATGAGTTGAACTACAAATTAAATTAATTTACGGAGGTAACCCAATGGAACTGTTTGAATATGCAAAGGTGGGTGAACCCACCCCTTATTTTGAGATGCGGAGTACCAAAAATTTAGATACCCTGGGTGAAATCGTCACCCTAGAGGATTATAAGGGGAAATGGCTCATCCTCTTTTTCTATCCCTATGACTTCAGTTTTGTCTGTCCAACAGAGATTTTGGCGCTGTCACAACGTTATGAGGATTTCAAAGCCCTTGACGCGGATATTTTGGGAGTATCTACCGATTCGGTGTATTCCCACCGTGCCTGGCTGCAGACGCCTGTTGAAGAAAACGGCATTGAAGGCACAAAATATGTTCTGGCTTCAGATAACACCCATGCAGTGTCAGAAGCCTATGGCGTGCTGGTAGAGGAAAAGGGTGTTGCCCTGCGCGGCCTGTTCATTATTGATCCTGATGGTATCTTGCAGTATTCCGTGATTCACAATATGGATGTCGGGCGCAGTGTGGATGAAACCCTGCGTGTTCTGGAAGCCCTGCAAGCAGGCGGCATGTGCGGCGCTGACTGGGAACCCGGCGAAGATACCCTTTAGGCTGGAGGAACCCATGTCCTTGCATTTACATGAATCGCTGCCATCTTTAGAGGGTGTGACAGAATGGATTAATGGGCAGCCTGATCTTGATGAAGCCCAGGGTAAACCTCTGCTGGTGTATTTCTGGGCGATGAGCTGTCATATCTGCCAGCGCAATCTGCCGAAGCTGCAGATCTGGCGTGAAACCTACGTCCCTAAGGGATTAAGGATGGTTGCCATTCACTGCCCACGGATGAAAACGGATACAGACGTCGAGAAAGTCAGGGCTGAGATTGTGGTGCATGACATCGTAGAACCCTGTGGGATTGACAACTTGCATAAAGTTAAAAAAGCCTTTGATAATGACCTCTGGCCGGCTTATTTCCTTTTTGATGAAAATGGAGAACTAAAGCGTCGTGCTGCCGGAAACGCTGGTATATCAATGCTTGAGCCGGTCTTGGAGAAGATGTTTAATTGAGATGAATTAATGAGTAAAAAGCCTGCCATTATCCCGGGCAGGCTTTTTCTTTTTTGGTGTTAATTCAAGAAGCGGTTTCAAACCTCAGACCAGAAATTCTCCATGGCGTTGAAGGTTTTCTCCGGCTGCTCCCAGTGGGGAAGGCCTTTCGTGGGTGAGATGCGTACGCCCTGCCAGTTCTCATGATCCTGGAGCATCAGCGGCAGCATTTCAAAATGCGTATGAGGATCACGATCATAAAGGACCAACACGGGTAAATCAAGCGTATTATATACGGTTTCCCGTACGGCGGGTGTGAATAATTTACCGCTCAGAAAATAGGTGGGAGCATATTGGGCGCCGGGTTGGTGGGCGGTGTGATAGGCAGAATCCACGAAGTGCTCCGGCACCAGCCCTTCAAAACTTTGATTGAGAAAATATTGGATGCTGGGCCGGCTGGAGATCAGGTCATATAAAGGACGATTCCACAGCGGTACTGCTAGAAGGGCGTAAAGTTTGCTGCGTGCCCCGCGCTGATTTGCCCGTTCTGTGATCTTATCGGTATTCGGGGGGTTGAATCCGGTGGGTGAGATCATCACCAGAGATCGGATGAGGTCTGGGGAATGGGCGCTGCAAAGGGCTGCGAATTCACAGGATAGCGAAAGGGCGATGACATCCGCCGGTTTGCCGACAACATCCTGCAGGAATTCACGGATGGCATTTTGGTAAAGCTGCGGGGAATATAGACGGTCAGAGCGTTCTGAAAAACCAAATCCGGGGAGATCGAGCGCATACACCGGGCGTTTACCCTGATAATGTTCAAAAATAGGTTTCATTTCATAAGCGCTGGCAGCCGCATTGACGCTGTGTACTAACACGAGCGGTGTGCCCTTTCCGCCTCTATCCATATAATAACTGAGGAGGCCAGCGTGTTTGGATTGCAAATCTTCCCGATCTGCGTCAAGGGCATTCCCATATTCCAATTGGTGGCTGATGTATTTTTTACTGTAAATGATCCAACCGGCAACGGTCGCAAGGATGGCGGAAATTAAACCACCGATTCCCCAAAGAAAGCCTTTGCCGATTTTCTTTGTGTTCTTACTCATTATTTGCCTCCGAATATTTCGGCTTATTATAATAAAGCCGTCCATATACTTTAACACATTTTAGTCCTGCGCGTGTCGCTTATGCAGTGTTTTCAATATCTTTGCATCAACTTTACCCTGTTTGGAATACATTAGGGTTATCTTAACCGTTTATTGCTTTGTTTTAATGAATCAACCCAAAACCAACTCATTCCAATAAGGGATGACAGAAGTGAAGCGCTGTCTGGTAAAATCAGGAAATGACCAAAATGTTGGAGAGCGCATGAAATCAAAGATCCTGTGGCGGATTTTGGGCAGCCTAAGTATCTTTTTCGTCCTGTGCAGCCTTATCATTGCCTTTGTGGAATATCGGAATTTTATCCAGCAGCCAACCACTTTTCCGGCGGGCAGCCGAATTGCAGGTGTTCCTGTGGGCGGTTTGGATGAAGAAGCTGCCCTCACACGGATTAAGGCGTTCTACAGCATGCCCCTCATTTTGGATGTGAACGGCGATAAGGTTCATGCTGATCCAGGCGTACTTGGCTTTTCCATGGAGGCTGGGGCGATGGCGGCACAAGCCATTGGAGAACAACAGGGGAGAATCTACTGGGATTATCTTTGGGGGCGGGGAGATCAGTCGCCCATTGATGTGCCCCTTGATGCGGATGTGGATGAAGAACAGCTCCGAACGTACCTCCTTGAAGAAATCGCACCTCGCTATACCACTCAGGCGCTGCCTGAACGGCCGATTCCTTTCACCACGAATTTTGAGGGAGGCCAGCCCGGCCAGCGGATTGATTTCGAAGGCGCGGTGTCAGACATCAAGGCTGCGTTGCTGTCCCCGGAAATTGACAGCGTCTCCATAGAGATTGTTGAAGGCGCTGAGGCTCATTTGACCTATCAAGCGCTGGAAGCCTTTTTAAGGCATAACATTAACGTCATGGGTTTTGAGGGTTTGATCGAAGTTTATCTGGAATCCATGGAAACAGGCGATATACTGCATTTCGCTGTGCAGGATGGGACATCTGTCAAGCCTGATGTGGCTTTTACCGCCGCCAGCACAATCAAGATTCCCATCATGATTTCCGTGCTGCGACGGCTTTCTGAACCGATACCAGATCATGTGATAACGTTGTTGGAGCAGATGATCGCCCTGTCAGAGAACACGCCAGCGGATACCTTAATGCAGACCTATCTGGATGAGGTTCGGGGTCCCTTGATCGTCAGCGAGGATATGGCAGACCTGGGGTTAGAAAATACATTTCTAGGGGCGTATTTGTACTTGGGTGCACCACCGTTGCAAACTTTTAAAACGCCTGCTAATTCGCGCACAGATATTAACCTGGACCCGGATAATCTTAGCCAAACTGTTTCCAGTGAGGCCGGGCAGCTTCTATCTGCAATTTACACTTGTTCTGTGGATGAAAGCGGCTTACTGACGGAGACCTTCCCCGGTGAGATCACCCAGACGGAGTGCCAACTCATGGTGGATATATTATCTGCCAATCAGATTGGTGTGTTGATTGAAGCCGGTGTGCCAGCGGAGGCAACCGTTGCTCATAAGCATGGCTGGGCGACTGAGTTGGATGGCTTATTGCATTCGATGAGCGATGTCGCAATTGTGTATACTCAGGGTAGTGATTATGTGCTGAATATCTTCATTTACGACGCCGTTCGGTTAGATTATGAGGAAGGCAACCGATTGATCGCCAGACTCTCCCAGACAGTATATAATTTCTTTAACAATGAAAAACAAGCGTATTGGTGGTTTGATTAAATTATGAAAGTAATTCTGACCCACGAGCAGGCGGATATGGACGCATTGGCGTCGCAGTTGGGCGCATGGCTGCTGCAGCCGGATGCGCTGCCGATACTGCCGCGTAAAATAAATCGCAATGGACGTCGATTCCTGGCGCGTTTTGGGGATAAACTACCCTACGTTGATTTTAATGACATGCCTCGTGAACCGATTGAGACGGTCATCCTGGTGGATACCCAATCGCTGATCACGTTAAAGGGCATGAGCGAAGACACAAAGATCGTGGTTTATGATCATCATCCTAAGCGCGGAGACCTGGACCCCACTTGGCAACTGCACTTGGTGCACTATGGGGCAAACGCTACCCAGATGGTAGCCCGTATCCGTGAAGCGGGAATTAAATTAACCCGCATCCAGGCAACAACGCTTGCCCTGGGTCTATATGAAGATACAGGGTCTTTCACCTATGGGTCCACAGCCCCGGAAGACCTAGACGCTGCCGGGTTTTGTATTGCCAGCGGTGCGGATATTGACCTCCTCAGTGAATATCTTTACCCGCCGCTTTCTTTAGAACAACGTAAACTCTATGACCGGCTTTTGAAAAACATACAGACCTATACCATTGATGATCAAACCATCCTGGCTGCCAAAGCGGACGCGATGGATGTCCAGGATGAGATCTCAAGTGTTGCCCATAAGATGCGGGACGTGCTCAATCCTGATGCGCTCTTACTCCTGGTGTTGACGCCGCAAGGGATTAGGCTGGTGGCGCGGTCAACCAGTGACAGGGTGGATGTTTCTGCTATTGCGGAAGAAATGGGCGGTGGCGGACACAAGAGAGCTGCTTCAGCTCTTATTCGCCCTGATAAAGACCTGGACGAAGAAGTCCTCCTGCAATTTCTCGATGCGCAATTTTCACAAATGATCGCCAATCTCAATAACCACATCAGCCCGGAGAAGACAGTGGGTTCCATCATGTCCAAAGACCCATTGATTCTCTCACCGGATACAACGGTTGGCGAAGCGCACCGACTGATGCAGCGTTACGGTTATGAGGGGTATCCGGTGGTATCGGATGGCGAGGTGGTGGGGCTGCTCAACCGGCGGGAAGTTGACCGGGCGATCAGTCATGAATTGGATTTGACCGTTGAAAGTTTGATGGATGCCGGGGATATCAAAATTTCACCGGATGCCTCGCTGGAAGAATTACAATCGTTGATGGGCACCAGCAGTTGGGGACAGGTGCCGGTGGTATCGCCCGAAAATGGGGAGATCGTTGGGATCGTCACACGCACAGATCTACTAAAGACGCTGACTCCCAAACCAGATATGCCGACTCAGGAAGAGATCGCCGAAAAGTTGGCAGACGCTGTTCCGCCGGCGCGTTTAGCTCTCCTGTGGTTGTTGGCATCCGAAGCTGATAAGATCAACCTGCCAATTTTTGTCGTGGGCGGATTTGTGCGCGATCTGTTACTTGAGCGGCCGAGTCTGGATTTTGATATTGTGGTTGAGGGCGATGCGATATTCTTCGCCAATCGATTGGCGGATCGTTTCGGCGGTCGTGTCCTGATCCATCAACGGTTTGGCACTGCGAAATGGGATATTGCGAATTTGCGAGAGGACTTGATTGATTTCATGCATCTTGATAGTGGGGATCCGTCCAATCTGCCGGAAAACCTGGATTTGATCACAGCGAGGACGGAGTTCTATGAACAACCCGCTGCACTTCCCACTGTTGAAAGCAGCAGTATTAAGATGGACCTGCACCGTAGGGACTTCACCATTAACACCCTTGCCCTTCGTGTGGATGGTGAGCATTACGGCACGATATATGACTATTGGGGCGGGCTGAGCGACCTGCACAAGGGGCATATCCGTGTGTTGCACGCCCTATCTTTTGTGGATGATGCCACGCGGCTTTTGCGAGCGGTGCGGTTCGAGCAGCGCTTTGACTTTCAGATTGAACCTCGAACGCTGGCGTTGATGAAAGAAAGTCTGCCTTTGTTGGATAAATTGACGGGCGCGCGGCTGCGGCATGAGATTAACCAAATTTTGGCAGAACCCAAGGCGCCTGACATGATGGCTCGGTTGGATGAATTGGGCATCCTGAAAACCATCCATCCAGCGCTTCCCTGGAATACAGCGATAAGGCAACCTTTGCAGGAACTTGATACGAAAGACATTGATCCAATCTGGGAACTTCCCGAACACTCCGATCACCTTGATCTGCGACAGACCCTCAGTTATCTGCTCTGGCTGGGAGGGCTGCCTGAGATGACACTGCGCAGCATTGCATCTCGTCTACGGTTCAAAAGCGATTTAAGGAAGCTGCTTGTAGCGACGAGCAGTCTCAACCTTGAATTGCCTGGATTAATGAACGCCAAACCCAGCTATGTTGTTCATGCGCTGGAAAAAATGCCGAGATTGGCGATATATGCTGCTTATCTTTCCAGCGAAAGGGATGAGTTCCGTAAACCTCTCGTTTCCTATGTGCGGGAATGGACATTTGTGGAACCGATGACGACCGGTGATGATTTACGTGAGATGGGATTACGCCCTTCGCCGGCTTACGGCAGCATCCTGACGGCATTGCGAGATGCCTGGTTGGATGGGGAGGTGGATTCTGTGGAAGCGGAAAAAGCTTATCTTGCCGAGTTAATTGCTGAGGTTGAATAATCTCAATATGAGCAAGGGGAATCGCGATGATAGATACGGTTGACATGGGATTGACGTTTGATCTGGCTGGTCTGGTCATACGTCAGGTCGCTGAGACTGACCTGACGGCGTTGGAGTGGGGTCAGGAATACAAAAAGTATCGGCGGATGTACGCCTCTTTATTTCGGAGTGCTCAATACGGCAGGACACTGATGTGGGTCGTGGAAATCCCGCAGGGTGAGATCATCGGGCAGGCTTTTGTCATGCTGATTAGCAGCGAACGGGATGCGGCTGATGGTGAATCCCGCGCTTATGTTTTCGCATTTCGGGTAAAACAACAGTGGCGAAATAAGGGCATTGGAACCCATCTGATGCATTTCATTGAGGATGACCTTGACCGGCGCGGGTTCAAGTTTGTGACGCTGAATGTGGCTAAAGATAATCCTAGTGCGTTGCGCCTGTACCAGCGGTTGGGATATCGGATAATTGGGCCGCGCCCGGGTGTTTGGTCTTATAAAGATCACGAGGGTAGGGTTCAGTATGTTGATGAACCCGCCTGGCGGATGATGAAGCGGTTGAATCGGCATTCATGAGGATGTTACGGTTTGTTATTTCATTGAAACTGATAGGAGCTTTTTGGTATTCAGGGTAATCACAAAGTCTAAATATTATTTCATTTCTCATAAAGAAGTGATTCCAGAAAATAGAAAGTTGAAAAGGCAAAAAAACAAAAGCCTTTTACGATTCCCTTGTTTTGGCATTGGAGGTCATGAACATGAAGAAGATATTATTATTTGGGGTTGTTCTGCTGGGTTTAATACTGTCTGGTTGCCAATCGTCAACAGCTGGGACCGAGACACCGACGGGCGCGGATGGTGAGGCCTTTGCGCTTTATCTTGTCGCCGATGAGGATATGTCGGGTACAGATTTGAATGATTATGATATTGATGCGCTTCCCTTAGCACGTGAGCCGTTGATTACCACAGATGACATCATCAGCTATAACTGGGAGGAGCATTATTTCAACGTGACACAGGAGGCATATGCAAATGTGATCACGATATTATCGCTAGGGATGCCGATGGATGGTGTGCCCTTTGTGATTGTATCTGAGGGGGAACGAATCTACGCCGGTTCATTCTGGACACTGTTATCCTCGCTCAGCTTTGATGGTGTGGTCATCCTTCAGCCCATGGACCCTACCAATGCGCCTCTATTTATCATGCTGGGTTATCCGGGTACGGAATTTTTTACAGGGGAAGACCCCCGCAATAATCCGCAATTAAAACAAGCGTTGCAGGATGCAGGCGTGTTGGAGTAGGGGGAGAAAACCGTAAACGCTGGAGGAGTAATCGTGATCAGTTCTTTTGTGAGATTCCAAAAACCCTAACACCATCGCGATAACTCTGGATAAGGATGTTCTTTGGTCTGCGGAGCAGCCAGTAGGCGGTGACGATGTCATTGATGGCTGCGGCGAAGTTCAATGAGACAACCAGCATTACGCCAGGGATGAAGTTGAGCGGGACAATGGGTATCGCAGCCAACCCGAGGAGTGTGATCAACACAACCGGTGTGAGTGAGATAATTAGATAAGCGCGACGGGGGATATGCCATTCTGGGGCTGTAGTATAAGCGGAGAAGCCGCGCACGCTGAACGTGGGGTGTTGGTGGGTGATGATCAGGAACATCAGCCAGCGGAAACCCGAATAGAGAACTGTCATCAAACCCATTGAGACGATTAATAGCAATACCCCGCGCCAGAATTCCCGCATGCCGGTGATGACCAAAATATTCTCGGTGGAGAGGTATTCCGGGCGCAGGAAGGTTAGGGTTTGCAGCAGCAGCCAACTCACGCCAAACAGCAAACCTATGCCGGTCAGGGTGAGGATCATACTTAAGCCGCGGTTGTTATTCAAATCCAGTTCGTCAATCTGATGATACGCTTCAGGCAGTTGTTGGGTTGCTTTAAGATTATTCATAAGTCCCTTGTTACTCATTCAAACATCCTATTTAATTTTAACACCATCATGGCGAAAGTGTATCGGTGGGCCAGGGGGTGAGAGAGGATTGAAGGGGTGTGATGTCTTCTGTTGGGCTGGGGGTTAACGTTGAGGTTGGGGAGACGGTTAGTGTGCTTTCGGGGAGTGTCGTGGTTATTGTGGGGGAGGATTCTGCGCGATCCGCCCTGTCGCCCCACCAGCGCAAGCCCAAAAGAAGGGCAGTCGCGAGGATGCTGACAGCAGCTATGATTGCCAGACAGCCAAGCGCCCAGCGGCGTTTCCAGGTCCCGTTTTTTGATGGGGGAACCTGGATGAGCACCACGGTGGTGTTATCATGACCGCCGCGGCGGTTTGCTATGTCAATAAGTATGTCAGGCGCTGCCGTCAGGGAATTTCCCATGATCACATCCCGGATCTCCTCGTCTGAGACCAGGTCGGTGAGCCCGTCGCTGCAGAGCATGAGGATATCGCCGGATTTGAGTCGCATCCCCTGGTTGCCCCGCGCATCCGCGTCCTTTTCGTTATCAAAAACCCATAGTCGGAAATCAGGCTCTGGCGTGTTCTTGGATCCGAGGTAGCGGCGGATGACATGGGCATTGGGATGTCTGTCGCCTTCCACGTCGTTGATAATTCCAGCGTCGAGCGCTTCCTGGACCCAGGTGTGATCTGTGCTGAGTTGGAAGAAATTCCCATTTCGAAGAAGGTAGATGCGAGAATCGCCGAGGTTGGCGGTAAAAAGGCGATCGCCGATCACCCAGGCACAAGCGCAGGTGGCACCCATGCCCGAACATCTGCGATCCGTTCTGGAAGCTTTGTAGATCTCGTCGCTGGCGCGAGTAATCGCATTGGTCATCGTTTTAAGCGGATGTCGGGTGTTGCCCCCGGCGATGGATTCGGTAATGATCGACACTCCCATTTCCGCGGCTACCTCACCGGCGCGGTGCCCACCGATGCCGTCACAAAGGAGGGCAAATGTAGAGGGCGTTTTACCTTTACGACCGGTTAAAAAATGCGTCACGCGATAGCGGTCTTCGTTCTGCTTGCCCCTCATGCCGGGATGGCTGGCGGCGCTTATGGTGAGATGCGATTTTTCAGTTTTGATCATAGATATGGTTCGTATTTTGAAACTGTGGTGCGTCTATATGATGGATCTTCATTAATTGTAAACCGAAAACCTGTTGACCCGAAATGTATCAGGTCACCAGTACGTATTTGTACATTTTCTGTGCCAATTATCCCGTAATTCACCCAGGTGCCTGAATGGGTGTTCAAATCCTGAATCCAAACCCCTTTCTCTCTAACGTGAATAAGGGCATGCACATCCTGCACATCTTCTCCGAAAACGAGGGTTTGTGCACGATTAGGGTCAGTTCCCAGCGTGGTCTTCCCATGGGTAAGATGAACCGCTTGGGCATCCGTCCGATTATCCAGCGGGGTTAATGTCGCCAGGATGGATTCCGGAAATTGCGCCGGTACTGAATTATCTGGATGGGGTTCGGTTTTTCTTTGAAGGGGGTTGTCTTTGATGGGTTTAAATATATCCTCTTGTGTGTATCGCCGCAACAACCATAGAATTAATAGAAAAAGAGCTACGCCAAGAAGTATCCCGATGAGGATAAAGGCAATCCGCTGGATGGAAATACTGGATAGCGGCTCTGGTTGATGGTATATAACTGTCAGCGGGGTCAGAATGGTTTGTGCTGTAAGTCCTATTGAATCTTCAACTTCCGCCTGGATGGCGTGTTCGCCGACTTCAATATGTGTGGGTATTTCCCATGTGAAAACGTCGAATGGGGGGGCTTTGTTCACACCAACAATGTTCCCATCCATATAAAGCCTGCTGGCGATGATCTCGCGGGGATGACCGTCTGGAAAGGCAACCATGATCTGCCAAGTTATGTATTCCGGTGCGCGAAGAACAGATGCGCTTGCTGTTTCTGATTGCGCCTGGATAGTTACTTCTGTTTGGGGTGAGACGAACATGGGGTTGGGAGGTTGGATATCCATAATAAAGGGGTGGCTTTCCCCGCTGAATTGCATACCGGCGAAGCTGGATTCTACACGGAGTGGATAGGTCCCGCTTTGCGATAGGTTGGACTCATAAGTTGCGGTGTAAAAAGCCCCTAAAGAAGAAAGATAGGTTTCTGGGTTGGAGATGGATTCCTCCCCTGTGTAATGAAAGAATTCACCACCCGTCAGGGCGGCTAAATCCATCAACGCACTGCCCTGGTCGTTGTCGAGATACAGCGGATCGCCCACCATCCACACGTTGATCTGGATTTGCGCAGCTCGCGCCTCTGCTGCAAGTGCCTGGATACCCTCTATTTGTTCTGGTGTTGGTGGCGGTGTGAGATACAGAATCACTTTATCCATTCCCAGCGGGACCACCCTTTCAGCCAGCATTCGGACGGCGGATTCTAAACCGGAAAGATCCGGTTGGAGGGCGCGGAAATTCGGCTGATAAGTTTCTAATCCGCTGATCCAATCCGCCGCGCAAGTGGCATAGCGCACTTCATCACCCTCGTTGGTCACCAAGGACCACGCATCCTCACCCTGAAAGGAACGGGCTGAAACCCATTGGCGTAAAGATTCGCTGAGTTTATCGTATCGCGAGGTGCCTGCGGCATCACGCAAATCCAACTCGCTGGCGGCGTTGACTACCAGTGTAAACAGTATCCCGCGGTACTGCTGAGTCAGTTCTGTGATGTCAACTTGTATGCCGTTTTCATAGATCTTCAGTTTTTCGGCAGATAAACCATCGGACGCGGATGCTCCGGTTTCAGGCAGCTTGAAGTCCACAGAGATGGTGGGAAAGGAATTGGTATTTGGCGGTTGGACGATAATGACATTCGACCCCTGAGCATAAACCAACTGAATTGGGCTTATCATGAAACTTGGACAACACACAACAAGAGTCAAAATAAGGTGATAAATTAACCAATTGCCAGGGGCATTCGGTCTCCCCTGGCATGTGCTTGTTGGATATTTGTTCCGGAATACTGTCATCCAAACCTTACGATGGTGATCGGGGTGGGTTTATTCTTCGTCCTCTTTGGAGATTACTGTGGGATTGAGCTCATCTCCTGCCGTCAGTCGGCGGAAGGTCAGCGTCCAGCTTACGATAATATAAGCATGTAAGACGCCGTTCAGGAAGATCATTAAGGGCAGCGTACCCAGGAACAGAACAGCTGAAATGACAAAACCGGCTGTCAGATTTGAAAAGCCTGTGGCGATTAAATTGACCAGCAAAGGGACGATGGAAATCAGCAGGGGCAGACTGATCACCAAAGCTGCAATTAACTGGCCAATGCCGAGGATCAGGAACATTAATACTACCTGCCCCAGGTTCTTGATGATCACCTGCCAGGACCGCCCAACAGCATCAAAGATACCCAATTCTTCCTCAATAATGGCGATTTGTGTGAAATACACCATCACATAAATGAACCAGCCGATGGGGATCAATAAGAACATCCCCAGTCCGCAGGTGCAGGCCGCGAGGATCACGATTGGCAGTAACAGGATGAATATGGCGAGAAAACCCGCCACGCGGTAACCGATATTGAATAAGAAAACTTTCCAATAATACGGTTTCAGGCCTTTAAAAATCTCACTGAAGGACAGCGGCTTGTCGTCTTCCGCTGCTTCATCGGCCATGCTGGTGCCTTTGATCACACCGGTCGTCCCCAGGGTACCCAACATCTGTAATATGACAGAGAGGATAAACCCGCCGATGATGACGCCCAACGCAATTAATATCCAAACCCAGATAGGAATATCCGCCAGGGTCTGGAAGAAATCTTCAAAGGCACGCTGCGTTGAGGGAGTTAGAAAGTTTGGCGCGTCAAAGGAACCGGGCTGGGTCGATGCTGTGCTACTGCCTCCGCCGCCACCGCCTGCATTTCTGCCGCTCACGCCGCAGCTTGCCAGAAAACCGAACAGCCAGAGGATCTTATGTTTCCAGATCGTTTTCCAAGCTTTTGAAAGAATTTCTCCTAAATCCATTATTTTCTCCTTTTATTATCGATCGTTGTTTTTTACGGATTACTTCATCATTATTATATATAAATTGTCGTTGAGATACAAAAGATAATCTTGGGGTATCGTGAATCGTGAGTGGGGAATGGTGAATGGTAAATGGTGATTGCGCGGGAGCAAAATAGGTGTGCTATATAAAAGACAAGGGTTGAAAAATTGTTACTCCCATTCAATAGTGCCGGGGGGTTTGCTGGTGATGTCATAGACTACGCGGTTGACGCCCCGCACCTCATTGACAATGCGATTGGCGACCTTCCCCAGCAGGTCATAGGGCAGTTTTGCCCAATCCGCCGTCATAAAATCCTCCGTTGTGACGGCTCTCAGGGCGATCACTTCCTCATAGGTGCGCTGGTCGCCCATTACTCCTACGGCCTTCACCGGTAATAAGACAGCGAAAGCCTGCGATGTGCCGGTCTTCACATCATCAATATCTCTTTGCAGGTGCAGCAGCCCCGCCTGTGCCAGTTCCTCGGTGAAGATGGCATCCGCTTGGCGCAGCTTCTCCACCCTTTCCAGAGTCAGCGGTCCCAGGCAGCGCACGGCCAGGCCGGGGCCGGGGAAGGGCTGCCGCCAGACCAGTTCAGAGGGCAATCCCAAGGCTTCACCCACGATGCGCACTTCGTCTTTGAACAAATAGCGCAGGGGTTCCACCAATTCGAAATCCATGTCCTCCGGCAAGCCGCCGACATTGTGATGGGTTTTGATGCGCTGGGCATGTTGGCGTTCCGGCGCGCGGGATTCGACTACATCAGGGTAGATAGTGCCTTGAACCAGGAAGGGCGGGTTCCCCATCTTATGCGACGTAGTTTCGAACAGGCGGATGAAGGTCTCGCCGATCACGCGCCGTTTCTCTTCTGGTTCGGTTACACCTTCAAGATTGCTGAAGAATTCCTCGATGGCATTGATGACGGTCAGGTTCATCCCCAATTTTTCACGGAAGGTCTCTTTGACCTGAGCCACCTCGTTTTTCCGCATCAAACCTGTATCCACAAAGATGGTGGAGAGCTGGTCGCCGACGGCTTTTTGTACCAGGGTTGTCGCAACGCTGGAATCAACACCACCGCTGACCGCAGAGAGAACGCTGCCGCTGCCCACCTGGTCGCGAATATTTTGAACAGCCTGCTCAATGATCGACTTCGGCGTCCAATTTCCTTCACAGCGGCACACATCATCCACAAACCGGCGCAGGATATCCTTCCCTGCGGGCGTATGATGCACTTCTGGATGGAATTGCAGGCCGTAATACCCCCGGACATCATCACCGATGGCGGCGATAGGGCTGTTTTCTGTCTTTGCAAGCACAGCAAACCCCTCAGGGGGATGTTTAATGCGGTCGCCGTGGGACATCCACACCTCGGGGGGATCGTTCTTCCGCAGCAAAGGTGAGGGATGAATAACCTGAATTTCAGCGAAACCGTACTCCCGCTTGCCGGCATGAACAACCTTTCCCCCCAGAGAAGCCGTCAGCGCCTGCATCCCATAACAAATGCCGAGGATGGGCAGGCCTGTCTCCAGGACATAGGTAGGAAGGTAAGGCGCATTTGTCTCATAAATAGAACCCGGTCCGCCTGAAAGGATAAACCCTTTGAGGTCATACGACAGTACCGAGTCTGGGGGCGCGTTCCAGGGCAATAATACCGAGTAGACCTGAGCTTCCCGGACACGGCGGGCGATGAGTTGTGTGTATTGCGAACCAAAATCCAAAATGATAATGGTTTCAGTCATGAGATTTACCAGCCTTTTCGCTGACCAGGTGCCAGTGCCATTGGGGGATGGTTTGATTGGGCCCGCCGTTGGTGATCAGGCGGTAACCGTGGGTTTCGAGATCAAAATCGGCGACCAGGGATTGGACGGTCTCGATCAAATCGGTATAGAGACCTCCCACAAGTGGCGCAGCCGTCAGCGAAGGTAGGCTCTGTTTTGGCAGGATGAGAATGTGCAGGGGATACTCCGGCTGGGGATGGTGAAACGCCACCCAATGCGTACTTTCATAACAACGATCAACCGGCAAGAAAGAGTCCATATGATTAAAGAAGAGAGTGACCAGCGGACGAAAGGGTCGCAGCCGCCCGGCATGGAGCAAAAGCAATAGAAATTTATTTTTCAGCGAATATGATCTGGCCATTATCCATTGAGGTAATGGGAACGAGGGCTTCAATGGGAATATTTAGGTAAGAAAGCAGATCCCGGCCGCCCTCAAAAGTCTTCTCGATCAGTGCGCCGATGCCCACCAGGGTAGCGCCGGCAGTCTGCGCCAGGCGCACCAGGCCGGCAATTGTTGCACCGGAAGCGAGGAAGTCGTCAATGATCAGCACCCGTTCGCCGTTCGCCAGATATTCCGGCGAGATGATCAGTTCCACCATGTGACCTTTGGTATGCGAGGGTGCTACCGTCAGATAAACCGTGTCCGGCATGGTGATCGGTTTATGCTTGCGGGCATATACCACCGGGACATTCAGGTATTTCGCTGTCATTAAAGCTGGCGCGATCCCCGATATCTCCGCGGTGAGCACTTTGGTCGGTTTGACAGACTTGAATCGCTCTGCCAACTCCTGCCCGCAGGAGTCCATTAAAACTGGGTCCACCTGATGATTGATAAAGGGATCAACTTTCAGAATGCCGTTCCCCAGATTTTGACCTTCCTGTTCAATGCGTTTTTTTAAGGGTTCAAACAAGATTATCCTCCACCTATTGAATAAATTGTTAGGAATATTTTACATTGTCCCGGGTGAGCTTCGGTTGAAAGGGGTGATCTTTAACCGATTATTAACCAATGCCATCGGGATCCTTATCTTTATTGGCAGGTTGAGCGGTATCCCGCCGACGAAGGCGGTAGAGAACCTCCTCCAGGATCTTGCGATTGAAGCTGACCAGGTCGGCGATCAGCCCGATCAGGAAGGTCACAAAGCCCACGATCAGCAGGACGGCTGTTAGGATCAGGGACTGCACCATGCCGGAGCCCTGCCCCTGGAGGTAATAATATAGGAAGCGCCCGCCGAGGATCAGACCTGCCAGGATGAAAACGGCGCTGATCACGGAAAAGATGCGCAGGGCGCTGTACATGGTGAAGGAGCGCACGATGGTGGCGGTGGAGTTGACCAGGTAATTGCGGATGCTGCGGAACAAGCGCGAGGGGCGCTCCGGAGGATTGGTTTCAACGGGCAGGAAGGCCACCCGCACGCGGTTAGCGCCGGCCTGGATCAGGGTTTCCAAAGTATAGGAATAATTGCTGAGCACCATCGTCTCCAGTGCCACTTTTCGAGTGAAGGCGCGGAAGCCGCTGGTGGCATCGGGGATGTCAAAGCCGGCGGTGGCAGAGACGACGCGGCTGCCCACCACCTGCAGGAAGCGTTTGTGGAGGGGGAAGTGTTCAATGTCCCCCACACCGCGGTCGCCGATGACCATTTCAGCCTCATCCGCCAGGATGGGCTGGACGAGTTTTTGAATGTCCTCAGCTTTATATTGGTTATCGGCATCGGTGTTGACGATCACGTCCGCACCCAACCGCAGGCTGGCATCCAGCCCGTGGGCGAAAGCCTGCGCCAGGCCCATATGGCGGGAAAGATAGGCGATATGGTCAGCACCGTTTTCACGCGCCACTTCCGCCGTGGCGTCGGTGCTGCCGTCATCCACGATGAGGATCTCCACCTCATCAAAACCTTTTACGGTTTTAGGGAGCTTGGGCAGCGTTTTTGGGAGGGTGTCCGCTTCGTTGAAACAGGGGATTTGAATGATCAGTTTCATGGGCTCATGGTTTGTCATATGAATTTAGTTTAGTATATCATGGTGTAGGGGATAGAAGAGATAGGTATTGGGTATTAGGTAATAGGTATTAGGTTATGAAAACTTTAGAAAATGGATTGGTTCTAATTACGAGTGAGGATGATATCAACATAGATCACTGTACGATAAGTGAACACACAGAATAAGAATTGCTGTTTATTTATTCTTCTTCTACAAGCTCTTTAAATCGCGGATGATTTCTAAGGTTTTCAAGATCTGGGTCTTGTTTTGCCCATGATTTCGTTACTTGATCCTTCTTTATCGCTGTTTCTAAAAGATTAAGACTGCTTTCAATATTTTCTGAAATTGCCTCAATGCATGCTTGGTCATATTCATTCACATTTTCAATATATTCCCGCACTCTGGCAAACATTTTTTGGGATTCCTCATGTTTGCCAAGTTTCTTCATGACTGCTGCAAAACCAGCAAGGATAACAGGGTCATTGGGCTTTATTTTAATTAATCCTTGATAAATGGATTCTGCCTTTGTAAATTTCATTTGCATTCTGTATATTGACACTAAATTGTTATAGGCACCAGCAAGGTCGGGATCTGCTTCAATCGCCTTTAGATATTCAGCCTCCGCTTCTTCCAGCTTGCCTTGATCTTTATACAGTACCCCCAGGTTGTAATGGGTAACAGCATCATTGGGATCTGCCTCAATCGCCTTCTTCCAAGCAGCCTCCGCAGCTTCCGGCTTGCCTTGATCGTCGTACAGTACCCCCAGGTTATAATGGGCAGTAGCATCATGGGGATCCGCCTTAATCGCCTTTTTCCAAGCAGCCTCTGCGTCTTCCGTCTTGCCTTGATTTTTATACAGTCCCCCCAAGTTAATATAGGCAGCAGCAAGATCAGGATCCGCCTTAATCGCCTTTTTCCAAGCAGCCTCTGCGTCTTCCAGCTTGCCTTGATCCTTGTACAGTACCCCTAGGTTATAATGCGCAGCAGCATGGTCAGGATCTGCTTCAATCGCTTTCAGATATTCAGCCTGCGCGTCCTCCAGCTTGCCTTGATCGTCGTACAGCACCCCCAGGTTGTAATGTGCAGCAGCAAGATCGGGATCCGACTTAATCGCCTTCAGATATGCAGCCTGCGCGTCCTCCAGCTTGCCTTGATCTTTATACAGTGCCCCCAAGTTGTTATAAGCCCCAGCATAGTCAGGATCTGCTTCAATCGCCTTATTCCAAGAAGCCTCTGCTTCTTCCAACTTGCCTTGATTTTTATACAGTAGCCCCAGGTTGTAATGAGCAGCAGCATGACCGGGATCCGCCTTAATCGCCTTCTTCCAAGCAACCTCTGTGTCTTCCAGCTTGCCTTGATCGTAGTACAGAACCCCCAAATTGTAATGAACAGCAGCAAGATCGGGATCAGCCTTAATCGACATCTTCCAGGCAGTCTCCGCATCTTCCAGCTTGCCTTGATCGTGGTACAGAGCCCCCAAGTTGGTATGGGCAGCAGCATGATCGGGATCAGACTTAATCGCTTTCAGATATTCAACCTCAGCGTCTTCTGTCTTGCCATGATCCTCGTACAGTGCCCCTAGGTTGAAATGGGCAGCAGCAAAGTTGGGATCTGCCTTAATCGCATTCTTCCAAGCAGTCTCTGCGTCTTCCAGCTTGCCTTGATCCTTGTACAGTACCCCCAGGTTGTTATAAGCATCAGCATAGTCAGGATCTGCTTCAATCGCCTTCTTCCAAGCAGCCTGCGCGTCTTCTAGCTTTCCTTGATTTTTATACAGTATCCCCAGGTTGTAATGGGCATCAGCATAATCGGGATCCGCCTCAATCGCCTTCAGATATTCAGCCTGCGCGTCTTCCAGCTTGCCTTGATCATCGTTAAGTACCCCCAGGCTGTAATGGGCTGCAGCAAGATCGGGATCCGCCTCAATCGCCTTCAGATATTCAACCTCCGCGTCTTCCAGCTTGCCTCGATCATCGTAAATTAGCCCCAGGATGTTATGGGCTATGGCAAAACCAGGATTATTGGAGATCGCTTGTTGCAACGCGAACTCAGCTAATTCCAGCTTCCCTAGAAAATATGTTTTTATGGCCAACTCAATAGTCAGTCTGGTTTTTGGATGAGGAAGATTATTTTTTCTAATTAATCTTCTTAGTGCAGAGACTTTTCCCCATTTCTTGAACCAGAGCATACATTTATTAAGAGCTTCTTCTTTGTCAATCCGTCCTTCACATGCAGGATCAGGAATAATAACCTTTCTTACTGTTTTAGATTCATTACGCATAGTTATTCCATAGGGCTCCAACCATTCCCATATTCTTTTTTCATTTTTCTTTAGGATATGAAATTTTCGCCAGCTTAGGGCTTTTGCAATCCAATACGCAAAATCCATAATAGCGAAATAGTAAGGGGTGATACCAATTGTGTAAAAAACATCTAAAGATTTCAAAATAAAATCAGCTTCAGGAATATCATCATATAAATCATTGCGCACTACTTTCCACGCTGCAATGAGTTCTGATCTAATATACTTTTCTGCATGTTTGCTTGAGATGTTGTTATGACCATCTCTCACCAATCTCTTTAGCGTGAAAAACATTCGATATGGTGAACCATCTGAATGTTTTGCAAACACCTCCCTAGCCTCATCAGATATTTGCACGCCTAAAACACCAGCTAGATTGTCAACAAATCGCAAAGTCTCATCACGATGGAGAGGTCGAACAACAACAGTTCGAAACCCAAGATTCTTTAACCAGAGCCTATCCTTATCTGAGTCAATTTGGTCACTACGCGCAGTAGCGATGACGTAATATCTAGAACAGCGTTTAATGACAGTCAGCACTTCTGCAAGGTTTTCTCGTGGTAGTCCGTTGATATTTCGTGTAATTTCATCCAACAAGAAAACGGCTGGAGATCCAAAATCCAGTTTCCGGTTCATTGCGGTCCTAGCACTTTCCGGTGTTGGATATAATCCAATAGATTTGGTAAGATCAAAAACTCTTTTTGGAGGAACAATGCCATCCTCAATCAACTGCCTGATGAATTCAGCAGCCTCTCTGGTTTTCCCAATCTTAGATCGACCTTCGAACAAATACAAACCTGATGTGCGCAGCATTTCATCAGTGATAAGCTCTCGATCGATCCAATTAATGCTGATTTGTTCCTCACTCATCTTCCTTAGAAGGAACTCTTCTGGTGTGGTTGGAACGAGTAATCCCTCTTCCTCGACAACTATCCTGGACCGCTTGCGTTCCTTTATCTTTTCTGCGATAAGCGGACTTAAGAAAATTGATATACTTGATATGATGAGAGCGAAAACTGGTATTAAAATATTGGATATTGTGTTAATAAGTTTAAGTTTTTCCTGACGGGGAAAAAGAAAATTTAGGATCGGCGTTTTTAAGTAATGCCAGGTAAAAAACAATAATCCACAAAGTAATGCAGCTACCAAAAGAAAAAGAATAACTTTTTTCATACACAAAATCCCACGCTTATTTAAACAAAAAGAACTACTAGCTATTTTATCAGATTAAAAGAATCAGACCTTGAAAAATGAAGAAAGTAGAAAGTTTGTATTCTCATCGCGCCTATTCTGGATTCTAGAGAATTGCTTCTTCATGCAAGGTATCAAAGCCTTCCCCTTGAGCGCAGCGAAACACCCGCAGGGTGCTGAGGGGAAGGTGGCGCAAAGCGCTGGAGCGAAGCGGAACGCCCATTGGGTGCCGGATGAGGTGCTCCTTTGGTTGTATTCCCCATCTTTTTACCTCATCAGTCCGCTTCGCGGACAGCTTCCCCTTTACCCCTCTGGGGGCTGCGTCGTTTCGCTCCTTGAAGGGAAGCCTGAAAAGCATATCAATCCGCTTTTAATTTTGCCGAAGATAATAAATGATTAATTAGACTTTTCAATTGTCTTTACTTCCAAAATCTAATATCCTACAGGAATTAGGTCGGTTAATCGACATGGAATGGAATGCCAGAATTATTTGTTCAAAGCAATTTAACATCAATTATAATTCCTGTTAATTGTCTCAATTCTGTTTTATTTAAAATAGAGGTCAGCCATCATGAAATCCGAACGCTTCAAGTCCTTTAATTATGCCATTGGGATGTTCGGCACGTCCATCCCCATCAACCTGCTCAAGACCTATGCAGCGATATTTTACGTTGACCGCATGGGGCTCACCACCCCTGATTTTGCACTAATTCTTTTTGTGTATACGTTTATAGATGTCCTGGATAATCCCGTGTACGGTTTTCTTTCTGACCGGACGCGCACCAAGTGGGGCCGGCGGCGTCCCTGGCTGGTGATCGGGACGCCCCTACTCGTGCTGGGGCTGATCGCATTCTACAGTACCCCCGAATTCCTCGCCGGGGATTCTCTGCTGGCTTATGCCATGCTCCTATACATCTTCACCGGCACCCTGGACTCGGTGATCAACGCCAACTATGCCGCGTTGTTTCCGGAGATGTTTACCACTGACGCAAGCCGTGCCAAGACCAACGCAATGCGCCAGGCGTTTCAGCTCGTGGCGATGATCATCAGTATTGCCCTGACACCGGTCGTGACCAATGCCATTGGCTACAGCATGACCGCTATCATCTACGGCGTTTTGGGCGGCGTGGTGATCCTGTATATGACCTTCATGTCGGAGGAAAAGGAGATCACACCTGAGGAGGAAAAACCACGCCTGTGGGACAGCATCAAGACCATGGTGAGCAACCGAAATTTCTGGATCGCGGGATTGACCAACGCTTTCTACAGCGCGGCTATGTCCATGGTGCTGGCGGGGATGCCCTTCTTTGCCAAGTATACGCTTGAGATCTCAGACGCCCAATCCACAATTCTTTTTGCGGCAGTTTTGTTAATAGCCATCGGCTGCGTTGCGCTTTGGGCCTGGTTTGTGCGCAAGTATCGCCTGATTCCTGTCTGGCGGATCGCGCTGGGGTCCCTGGCGCTGGCTTTTATCCCCTTGTTCTTCGCCCGAAGCATGGTGGGGGCTGTGATTTGCAGTGCTCTGGTGGGCTTCGGCTTTGCCGGCGTGATCACCACCATGGACCTGATCGGCGCGCGCATCATGGATGAGGACACCCGCAAATATAACGTGCGGCGCGAGGGCATCTATGCCAACGCGCTGGGCTTTATGAACCGGCTGAGCGGTTTGTTCACCAGCCTGGCTTTCCTGCTGTTATTTCACCTGTTTGGCTTTGAGAGCGGCGACAACCCCGGTGCGCAGCCCGGCACGGCTTCCCGCTTCCTGCTGACGGTCTTTCCAATGGTGATGATGGTCATCAGCCTGGGATTCTCAGTATTTTTAAAATTTTCAAATCACAACAAGGGACAAGCTGACACCCCACAACTCACGGAGGAGTAAATCATGGCTTTACTGCGACTCGATCACGTTTCGGAAACCGTCAAGGTCTGCCAACCCTTATATATGATCCTGCCCGACCCGGGCAGGATGGGTGGTGTCCCCCTGCGGGAGCGCAAAGTGCTTTACCTCCTGCATGGGCTGAGCGATAACGGCAGCGCCTGGGGGCGTTATTCTTCCATAGAAACGATGGCGAACGAATATGGCTTGGTGGTGATCATGCCCTCCATCGGGCGCAGTTTTTATACCGACCAGCCCAATGGGCAGCTTTATTTTACGTATCTTATGGAGGAGCTTCCCCGCTACCTGAAGGATGTGTTTGGACTTGACCCAAAACAGGAGGACACCCTGATCGCCGGCAACTCCATGGGCGGATACGGCGCTTTTAAAGCCGCCCTCAATTACCCTGAGCGTTTCTCCGCCGCCGCCAGCTTGTCCGGGGTGCTTTCCCTTCAAATTTTACAACTAATGCCTGATGACAAGCGGCAGGAAGAATTCAAGCTGCTCTTTGGCGCATTGGACAAGCTTGGTGGCACCCAGCATGACCCGATGGTCTGGTTGAAGAAGGGAGCCCAAAACCCGGAAGCCCTGCCGAAGTTGTTCGTCGCCTGCGGTAAGCAGGATGATTTGTATCCTGTCAACCAGATGTTCTATGCCGCCTCTCAGGAACTGTGTGTGCTGGTTGACTATGTTGAAGAAGATGGGAAGCACGATTGGTATTTCTGGGATAAACACATCCGGCGTTTTATAAAAAAGGTGTTGGGTGAGCCTCCCAAAGATTAAGGAGATCAAACCGTGCAAAAGAAGGATTTGGAAATTTATATTCCTAACGACAAAGAGGGCGCCTATTTCACACTCCCGTTTACCATGCCGGAGGACATTGCTGAATTTCAGCTCAGCTATCACTATCCGTCATATCAAGAGCAGGTACGAACCGTTGACGCGGGGCAATTTAACTCCCGCCAGCGGATCAATATTATTGATCTGGGCTTGATCGGACCGGATGGGGAGCAGGTCGGCGTCTCTGGCTCGAATAAGGAAAGCATCACCCTCAGCGCCAACCGTGCTACGCCTGGTTATACCCCGCGACCGCTGACGCCGGGAGTGTGGGAGATCCTCATTGGCGCTTACAAAGTCGCGCCGGATGGTGTCACCGTTCGTTATGCATTGACCTTTACCCCGAAAAAGCGAGCCCTGTTCATCGGCGATATCCATACCCATACCGTGGCATCGGACGGCGTCCTGACCGTTGAAGAACTGGCTGCCCATGCCCGGAGTCACAGGCTGGATTTCCTGGCTATCACGGACCACAACAACATGCCCAACTCAGCTCTCCTGAATTCAATCCCAGGCATCACCCTCATTCCAGGCGTGGAATGGACCCATTATCAGGGGCATGCCAATTTCCTGGGAGTGGACCAACCCTATGATGAGCCATTCTTCACCAACAACGACACCGAGGTCAAAGACCGATTCCAGTCCGCCCGTGAGCGGGGGGCGACGATAGTTATCAACCATCCCGCCGACCCGGGCTGCGGTTTCCATTTCGACCTGGAGAAGCTACCCTTTGACTGTCTGGAAATCTGGAACGGCCCCATGCGGGAGAGCAACCTGCGGGCGGTGGGCATGTGGCAGGCCATGTTGGAAGCGGGGCGGAAGATCCCGGCTGTGGGCGGCAGCGATTATCACAAAGATAATTTATTCCAAATTCTCGGCGGCCCCTGTATGGGCGTATACGCCATGAGCAATCAACCCGCTGACCTGTTGAAGGCGATCCGGGCGGGGCACAGCTTCATCCGCTTTGCGCCGCAGGGACCTTCTCTGGAAATGCGCGCCGGTAAGGCGATCATGGGTGATACTGTGGACTGGGATAAGGATCAACACCTTGAAATAGAAGCACAGGGGCTGCAAAAGGGCGACATGGTGCGATTGATTCACAATCAGGAAAGCATTGACCTGTTCCAGGCAACTGAGGATGGGGACTGCAGCCTGGCTTATTCCGTCAGAGCCCCTGGATTTTTACGCGTTGAGATACATCGTACATTCCTGCCGGGAATTCCGCCCCTGCCGGCGTTGATCGCTAATCCGATCTATTTTTCGGAAGGATGATGATAAAAAACAGGATTGGTAAAATTATGGCGTTGAGCAAAATGACGTTGATAGAGATCTCAGTGTGAGCCTCTATTCCCCGCTTTCGCCTTTCTTCTCAGCAGCTTTCACCAAAAATGAACCGCCGAGTGTGAAGAAGGCAATTCCCGCCAAGCCCAGCCAGCCCACCCAATCACCTAATACTGTGTTGGGTGTTCCCTTCCCTCGTCCAATCTGAACATCTGCCACCAAGGTGGCACCGCCGCCTTCGGGGTAGGCAGCCAGGGCTTTGATCTCCCCAAGGGGATCCACAATCACAGAGTCATATCCGCCATCCGATTTGACTATTGCCACGCGGTTTTCTATAGCGCGGAAGACCACGTGGGTGTAATGGGTCTCAGCGATGGCACCCCAATCGTTGGAGGGTACGCCGATCAACTGTGCGCCCTGTGCAGCCAGATTACGGGCGGTATCTGTGTAATCCAGGTCGTAACAGATGATCGTGCCCAGGATGCCAAGTTTCGTATCGTATACCGGGTAGGTGCCGCGGGTTGGGCTGGTCTCCCCGCCGAAGAGGACGGGGTGATCTTTGCCGAATACTCCTAGAAATTCTCCATCCGGGTTGATGATGGTGGCTTCGTTGCGGAAGGTGCCGTCCCCCAGGTTGACGACATAGCCGACGACCAGATGAATATTCAATTCCTGTGCCAGGTCAGCCAGGCCAAGGCGATCATCCGCCTGTGGGTCGAAGAGCATAGCACCCTCCGGCCAGACGACGAAAGCCGCGCCCTGCGCTGCAGCCTGACGGGTTTGTTCGATCATCTCCGCATGAAGATCGGCAAGCAGCCCTTCTTGCCCCTGATTACCCGTGCGGATGGGAGAGATCTCGGGTTGAATCGCCCCCACGGTGACGGTGGACCCTGTGGGGAATTGGAGGAGTATGATGCTGAGCACGATCCACAGGATCAGGGCGATGCCTGTGCCGTTGGCCCAACGCCTGACGGTTTTAGCGGGTATGGGCGAGGGGCGATTGAACCAGGCGCTGCGGTCGATCCAGTAGATTATTCCTAAGGCTAAAACCAGGTTGACCGTCATTACCAGCATGCCCTGACCGATGATACCGAAGATGCTGGCGGGTTGGATGAACCACGTCTGCCGATAGAGGGGATAGGCGATGAAACCCCAGGTGCCGGCGATGGGGATGAACAGGCGGATCATCTCAATTCCCGCCCAGGAGAGCGCTCCTTCCAACACAAACCAGCGGTAGTGGGTTTTCTCGTTGAAACCCCGTTTACCGAGATCAAAGATGAAGGCAAATAAGGCGGCTATCAGGGGGAGATAGATCATATATGTACCGGTTGGGTTGAATATGAAGCCCATATAACCTTCCAGCCAGATGCCAATGGCTAACGCCGTGGGCAGGCTGGAGAGTTTGGGCGGCATGAAGCGGTTCTGTGCGACGAGCACGGGCACCCAGCCGATGAAGATTAGCGGCCAGATTTCAAATGGGGGAAAAGCTAACACGAACGCAACGCCGCTGACTGCGCCTAAGATGATTCCTAAAAGGGCATTTAAGGTTTTTCTATGTTTCATCACATTTCCTTTTCTTCCCAAGTATTGTTAAGTATATGTATTGAACGTTCTCAATTCTAAAAGTGGCTCTTCTGAATTGTATTAGAACTCGAGCAGTATCTTCATGACAGCTTCTGTATCCGCCAGGTTGTCCAGAAGGTAATCCGGTCTGTGTTCTTCCAGAACCTCTCGGTGATAAGTGCCTGTGGCGACGCTCAAGATTTTTGTGTCGGCATGCCTTGCGCAGGCGATGTCCAGTGGGGTATCGCCGATGACCAGGGCTGAATCCGGCGGGATAGGGGACCCCATCATCTGCCCAAGCCGGTAAAGCGCCAGATTCGGCAGGGTGTTTCGGTCTTGGTGTTCACTGCCATAAGCGCCGAAAGCAAATAAATCCGGATCCAGACCCACTGCCCGTAGCTTGTGCGGGACAGCTTCACGCACGTTGCCGGTGACCAGCCCCAGGATGAAGCGGGGATTGTCCTTCAATTGCTCCATCAACGCTGCCACGCCTGGCAAGAGGCGCATCTGGAAAGTCGGCGCAGCCATTTCTACATGATGGGAATAAGCTGCAAAGGCTTCGACCCGACGGGCTTCGATCTTCTCTAAATCCAGCCCCGCCATTTGCATCAATTCGGTGAGGATTTGCCAGTCTGTCTTGCCTGCCATACCATGGGTTCCAATGGGTCCGGTAAGCCCGTAGATGTCGGTCAGTGCCCTTCGGAAACACGTTCTGCCTTCACCCTTTGAATCCAGGAGGGTGCCGTCAATATCAAACAATAAAACTCTTTTATTCTTTTCTTCCATGCTTCCTATTTTAACTGCTGTTTTGCCTAAATAGTGTATTAATTCGATCATGATTTATTTGTAACCTGATTTTGAGGGTTTTGTGGTTAAATTAAGAGGACAAATTCTTGTGTGCTGGAAGGATGCTATAATGACGATAAATTACCGCCTGTGTCTAGTTGGCTTTGGCAATGTTGGCAGGGCTTTTGCCAGGCTTCTGATGAAGAAGAAAGAGGAGTTGGCTTCACGCTATAATCTCTCGGTGAGGGTGACCGGCATCATCACCGGCAGGCATGGACAGGCGATTGACCCCAAGGGCTTGGATTTGGAGAAGACATTGGATTTGGTTGAAAGCGGGGAAAGGCTGAACGCCCTCAGCGCAGTTGAAGCGCCCATTGAGACCAAGGCCTTCATCACCCACTGTCCGGCGGATGTGATGTTCGAGACCACGCCCGCCAATCCGCAGAGCGGACAACCCGCGCTGGCGCATATTCAAACCGCGTTGAAAAACGGCATGCATGTGGTGACCGCCAACAAAGGCCCTGTGGTGCATGGCTATCAAACGCTGCGGGATCTGGCGGAGGGGGAGGGACTGCGCTTTATGTTTGAATCGACGGTGATGGACGGCGCGCCGATATTTGCCCTGTTCCGCCAGCCGCTGGTCGGTGCAAATCTAATTAGTTTTCGCGGCATCCTTAATTCATGCACCAATCTTCTACTTGAGTTGATGGGGGGGGGCAAAACCCTGGAGGAGGCTATTGCCTATGGGCAATCCATCGGCATCACCGAGACAGACCCCAGCAATGATGTGGACGGCTGGGACGCCGCTATCAAGGTAGCTGCGCTGGTGACCGTCTTGATGGGAACGCCGATGACCCTGCAGGAAGTTGACCGCACCGGTATCCGCGGAGTCACGCCGGAGATGATGAAAGCGGCAGCGGAGGCGGGGGAGCGCTGGAAACTGGTCTGTTCCGCAGAAATGATAGATGGCGCAATAGCGGCGAAAGTGGCGCCAGAGCGCGTTGGCCCTGATTCGCCGCTTTACAGCGTGAATGGGACCAGCTCCTACTGTCAGTTCAAGCTGGACATGCTCCCCGGACTGGGCATACTGGAGAGCGACCCAGGACCGGAAACCACTGCTTACGGGCTGCTGGCGGACTTTCTGAATATCCTTGAGGTGGCGTGATCATGGAGGGACCAATTTTTTTAGCCTTGGGTAGCAACCTCGGCGATCGCGAAGCAAACCTGCGGAAGGCGAAGGATCGTTTGTCCTCACAAATGAAAATCGTGTGCGAATCGCCGATTTATGTCACCCCGCCCTGGGGTTATGAAGACCAGCTGGATTTTCTCAATCAAGTGATCCAGGTTACGCCTAGACTGGAACCTGTCCCGCTCCTGTTTTTCTTGAAGGCCGTTGAAGATGAAATGGGGCGGGAGGTCACTTTCCGTTATGGGCCGCGCCTGATTGATCTAGATATTCTCTTCTATGGTCAGCGTGTCATCCGGGAGGAAGCGCTGCAAATTCCCCATCCCAGGTTGCACGAACGTGCCTTTGTCTTGGTCCCCCTCAACGATATTGCACCGGACTTCATACACCCCGTTCTGGGCGAAACGATCCGCGACCTCCTGTCGAAGGTTGATGCGGAAGGTGTGAGGCGCTTGTGAGCGTTGTTTTGGCGTTCCTCGCCCTGCTACTGCCCGGACTGGCTTGGTGGACCTGGCTGGGTAAACGGGAACAGGACCCCTTGGTTTCCCTGGCGCATATCATTGGAGTCAGCGTTTCTATCATCCTGCTGATAGCAGAGTTTGTATTTATCATTGGGGGCAGTTTCTCCGGGCTTGGGATTGCGATTCTTTTTTTAATTATCATGGGATTGGCCTTGTGGGGCTTTCTCCGGCGTGATGTGAGATTTGGCCGAAAATACCGCCTGCAATTACTTATCGGTATGGTTTTCTTGGGGCTGGCTGTCACCTGGCGGCTGTACCAGGCACGGGAGCTGTTGCTGCCTAACTGGGTGGATTCACAGCACCACTACCTGATCATACGCGCTATCCTGGAAAAAGGTGGCCTCCCGGGGGACCTTTCCCCCTATCTCCCCGTTCCATTGTATTACCACTACGGCTTTCACGCCCTCACAGCCCTGTTCACCGCGCTGAGCGGTTTGGAGATCGGGGCAGCTATGCTCCTGTTGGGACAGGTGCTGAACGCCGTCATTGGTTTATCCGTCTACGCTTTAGGGAAATCGCTATGGAAAGATTGGCGGCCGGCAATCGCGGCTGCGCTTCTGGTGAGTTTTGCTACCCGCATGCCCGCCTATTATCTCAGTTGGGGGCGCTACACTCTCACCACCGGTTTAGTCCTGCTGCCGTTGGCAATTGGTGCTGCACTGGGGCTGCCTGAGAAAACCCAGAAAAGAAACTCAATCATGGCCCTTGCGCTGCTGACGGCGGGCGTCCTGCTCTCGCATTACTTCGCCGGCTTACTGCTGGCCTTATTCCTTATCCTACTGACGATCACCCACCTGATTTTAAATCGCCACCAGTTGCGCTCAGCCCTTGGAAGTACTTTTTGGATGTCGGGCGGTGGGATATTGGGGCTGGTGCTGGCTGCGCCCTGGCTGCTGCGGGTATGGCGCTATGCCAGCACATCATCGGGCGTGCAGTCCAGGCTGCCCGACACACTGGATACGATCCTCAACGGCGGGGGCGGCTGGGATTACATCTGGCAGTTGTTGGGCCCAGCGAGCAACCACTGGCTGCTCCTTCCGGCGGGCGTTGGTCTGCTGATCGCCCTGATCCGGCGTATAGGGGTGTCCTTTGGACTGTGGAGCTTCGTTCTCGCTGCCCTGGCTCTGCCCTGGACGGTGGCACTGCGACCCTTCCGCCCAGATCACTTCGCCATCATCCTGTTCCTGCTGGTCTCGCTGTGGGCGGGTTGGCTGTTCTGGAAGATTGGAGATCTGGCAGGAAGCCGGCTTAAACAGCGCTGGGTGCCCCTTGTATTACTTTCGCTGTTCGTAGCGGGCTGGACGGCTTGGGGGTATTCATTCAGCTCGGACCTCATCAACCCGGTCACTGTCCTGGTTACTGAGGCTGATCTGGACGCGCTGGCATGGGTTGAAGCCAACACACCACAGGACGCCCGCTTTTACATCAACACAGCCCATTGGCAGGACGGGGTCTATCGCGGGGTGGACGGGGGCGGTTGGCTGCTGCCGCTCACCGGGCGTTGGGCGCTGGTGCCGACGGTGTTTTACGGCTTCTCGCCCGATATGGAATTGCGGGAACAATTGCGAGGGTGGGGGGAGGAAGCAGGCGACATCACGACATGCTCGGCGGAATTCTGGGCGTTGGTGGAGGAAGCGGAAGTGGGCTGGATTTATATCCGGGAGGGCGTGGGGAGCTTGGGGCCGGAGGGGCTGGCGGGGTGCGTGGGAGTGCGGGAGGTGTATGGGAAAGATGGGGTGAGGATTTTTAAAATTTTTGATTAGCCTTATGTTTGCTTTCTTTATGAGCCGTTGATGGTATGATTTTAAAAAATTATTATTTAATGATTTATAACTAATTATTTATCAATGATTGGATAAATTAATTTATGAAAATTTGTTACTTTGGAACTTATCGGCAAGGGTATTCACGAAATAAAATCATGATTGCTGCTTTGCAAAAAGTTGGCATTGAAGTCGAAGAATGTCATGTTCAACTTTGGCATGGTATTCAGGACAGAGTAGAGATTGTTACTGGAGGATGGAAACGACCTTCATTTTGGTGGCGTATTGTTCGTGTCTATTTTAAGTTAATAATAAAATCTATTAAATTAAAGGATTTTGATATTCTTATGGTTGGTTATCCTGGCCAGTTCGATGTTTTTTTTGCGAAAATTTTGGCTGTTATTCGAGGTAAACCTCTGGTTTGGGATGTGTTTATGTCAATCTACTTAGTATCAAAAGAACGTAAACTTGATAAAAAGAATCGTTTCACAATCAATTTGATTCGCTTTGTAGAAAATCTATCGCTACAATTACCAGATCTATTACTTCAGGATACCGTGGAATATGTTAGATGGTTTAGTTCGGAATATGGAATTCCTGACGAGAGATTTCGTATAGTCTCAACAGGTGCTGATGATCGAATTTTCTCTTCGAGAAATAGTTCCAGAAAAGACAAAAAATTTCTTGTGTTATATTACGGTACATTCATTCCTAACCATGGTGTGATGAAAATCATTCAAGCTGCTGTTCTTCTGCGGAATGAGAAAAATATTTATTTTGAATTTATAGGAGATGGACCAGATAAAAAGTCTGCTGAAATGTATTCTATAGAGCATCAACTAAATAACGTCCGATTTCTCACATGGATGCAACAAGAGGAGTTGCTTGATTATATTGCAGGAGCGGACATTTGTCTTGGTGCTTTTGGGAATACCCCCCAATCATTAATGACAGTACAAAATAAAATATATGAATGTATGGCGATGGGAAAACCAATAATTACAGGTGACAGCCCAGCTCTTAGGAACAATTTGCCTGATAAGACTGTAATCTTGTGTAGTAGAGATAATCCCCAAGATATTGCTATAGAGATTTTGAGGTTAAAACGAAACCCCACCCAAAGGAAATTACTTTCAGATAAAGCTGAAGAAACATTCCGCAGAAATTTCAGCACTGAATGTCTAGGGCAAAGAATGAAGACCTATTTTTCGGAATTGATTAAAGAGTAATTTATTTTATCGTCAATATTAATTCATCTATATAATCTATTCACTAAATCATTGCCGAATGAATTTGACTTAAGGAATGAGAAATTTGTTTTCTGAATAAATAGATGGCGTTGATTTATTAATATGCTAACCATTCTCTATGGAGATTAAGTCTTATGGAAAACGAATATGAATTGAACGAGTTATTCATTGTTACTGTAAATTGGAATCAACCAATAGTTACGGGACAATGTATTGAAAGCATTAGAAACAATAAAATTGAGGACTCAAACATAGTGATTGTTGATAATGGTTCTACAGATACATCTGTTGAATTGTTTCATAATAATTTCCCTACTATAGTTGTATTAGAAAATGAGCAGAATTTAGGATTTTCTGGTGGATTCAATACTGGTATCAAATATGCTCTCTCAAAGGGGGCTGAATATGTGTTTATGGTAAATAACGATACAATGTTTCCGCCAAATATGATTAATATATTTTTTCCATTAGCGAAGAAGTTAAGTGCAGATATTAGTTCTCCTATTATTTTTTATGGCGACCAACCTGAAAGGATTTGGTCTGCAGGTGGGTATTTTTGTAAATTATTATCAGCACCTCTAAATGCTCACCATAGGGATAAACCAATACCTTCAAAACCAATCAGACGAGAATTTCTTACTGGTTGTGCATTATTAATACACAAAGATGTGTTTAAAAAGATCGGTCTTTTCGATGAAGACTTTTTTCTTTATTACGAAGACCTTGATTATCTGAAAAGAGCAAAAGATGCTGGACTAAAAATCTGGTTAATTCCCCAAGCCAAACTTTATCATTATGAATGCACTTCCAGCCAGGGATTAGATTCAGAAAAAGTAATTTATTGGATGGCGTTTTCTAGCCAACTCTTTTTAAAAAAACACGCTAAGATTTGGCAATGGTTTTTTATTTTTCCTTGGCAGTTCCTGCATTCAATTAAGCAGGTATTTCAATTTATTTCTAAAAAAAGGTTTAATCTTATTTATCCATATTTTCTTGGACTCCTTTCAATAAAAAAAGATAAAAATCAGTCTTTTTTCAAAACAAACATACAATAATATTTTCTAGTTACTCTGTGATTCTCAGAATAGGATATTCCAAAAGGAATGATAAACTTTCATTCTCATATAATAATGTAGATCAGGAAAAATCCATGAAGATAATACGCAATATGTTAAAATACATTCATCGAGAAATAGATGGTCTGGTTGGGCGTTTTTTTAGTAATAAAAAACCTCTTCATAAAATGCATCGAAACCGCCCAATAAATCCTTCAAAAGAAATATACAAATCAATGTGTTATTCAAAAGAAGAACACTTCTCCTTTTTTCAATTAATGCCTATGTATCGAAACCAAAACCCCTCCACCTGTGATTTAAAGGTTTATCAAGACTTATTTGTTTATTCATTTATCAAAGATTATCTACCGAAGGGCTCTAAGATCTTAGAAATTGGTGGTGGTGAATCCAGAGTCATAAAAACGTTATCGAACGATTATGAATTTTGGAATCTAGATATGCTTGAAGGTGCTGGTCATGGTCCGACAGAAATTGATCTTCAAGGAAATTTTATCCTTGTAAAAAATAATATCGGTAATTTCTCAAAAAAGCTTCAAGATGGTTTTTTCGACCTTGTATTTAGTATATCTGTTATTGAACATTTTCCCGAAGAAGAGGAAAAACTGTCGCAGATATTTGCAGACATGAAACGTGTAACAAAAGCTGATGGATATTGGGTACATTGTGTAGATTCAATACTATTTAATGATCATATTTGGATTCATCCTATGGTACAAAAATTAGTCAATGAAGTTGGTGACTATGATCTTAAAAAGATGAGGGAGAATATTTTTTCAGATAAGAATCTTTGGGTTCTACCCAAATTTGCTTATTATTCACGCTGGTTTCTCAAGACACAAAAAAAATATAAATCTTTTGGATATCCATTATCTATAAATTTAATTTTTAAGAATGTGTAAGCATGAATCAAAATCCACCAAAGAAAATAATAAAATCTCTGTTTTCTTACACAAGTGCAACAGTAATTTCTCAAGCACTTATTGCAATTTATACTTTCATTCTCATTTGGCGATTGGATGCTGAAGCTTATGGATATATCAGTGCTAATTACGCTGTAGTTCTTCTATCATCATTTTTAATTAACTTAGGACTCCATGAGTGGTTAATCAGATCTATTCAATTAAGAGAAGACGCCAAATCACTAACCGGATTTGTGATTATTTATAAGTTAATTGCAGGTTCTATTTGGGCAATTGGATTGATAGTAGTATTACCATTAATTAGGCCAGAAATTTACAGTCGGCAACTTTTGCTCATCATCGTTCTTGATGTTTGGATTGAATCGTTTTTGAATTTATTATTAGTAGACCTTTTAGGAAACAGAAAAGTTAGAGCCACATCTGTCTTATTGGTTTTTTCGAAACTTATTCGTCTATGGTCAATAATTTTTTTGATATTGATTGATTTTATGTCACTTATCAATATTGCATTATTCCGATTGATTGGAACATCTATTGTTTTTTGTGTTGCTTTAATTATTTCAAAACCTACAATTCCACATATTAATAAAAATAACATTTTGGAGAATTTTCGTTCCTCTTTAATTTTTAATGCGGCAGAAACGCAGAATTTAATTTTTCAACAACTTGATCTGAATTTGCTGACATTTATTAACGGGAATCCCGAATTTATTGGAAATTATTCTGTTGTCATTAGTATATTTAATATGATTATGACGATACCAATGGGAATCACATCACTTATTCTGCCAAATTCAATTGAAGCACGAAAAAATTCTTCTGCCTCATTTAAGAAAAAGATGAAATATATTTATTTAGGTTTTTTTATGTTAGGGATATTGATTTTTGTAAGTCTTCGTTTTGTAAAACTAGAATTTATTTATAATTTTCTAAACAGGAGTTACAATAGTGTTATAGATGTTATGCTTCTTTCCAGCCCTGTATTATTGTTCAAAACAGTTAACCAATCTAATAAGGTTTATCTATTATCTATTGAAAGAGAAAAAAAACAACTTATTCCTCTCCTTGTGGCAATCATTAGTAAAATACTCTTGGGTTTTATCCTAATCAATCATTATGAATTGAACGGAATGATATGGGTAAGTATTATTAGCGAAGCGATTCTTTTTTTTGGTTTCACTTGGCAAGTAATTCGCTGTCATTTTTAACAAACAAATTGATGATATGAAAATTTTGTTCATTGTGCAAAACATTATTGGGCTCGGTACATATTTCAGAGCTTTTGAATTAGCGAAAGCTCTAAGAAAGCTAGATCATGAAGTTACTCTATTGACCTCATCTCCGGAATTATTTAAAAAGGCATTTGTATCCTATATTGATGGGGTTGAAGTCATTGCTGTTTCTAATTGTTTACCTGGACCAACTCGGACTGGGTGGGATCTGTTTAATTTTTTTTGCAGGATAAATATTATTAAATCAAGGAAATTTGATATTGTGCACGGCTTTGAATCCAGGCCAACTGTCATTTATCCTGCATTAATGATGAGGCGAAAAGGAATACCATTATATTTAGATTGGGCTGATTGGTTTGGGAAAGGTGGTTCTGTTGAGGAAAGACCCAATCCAATTTTCCGCAATATACTACGTCCTATTGAGACCTTTTTCGAAACGCATTATAGGATGCATGCTAATGGAACTACTGTAATTTGTAAGACCTTAGAAAAACGAGGAAAAGCCCTTAGTTTAAATGAAAAACACCTCTCTATACTATATAATGGTTTTAATTCAGAAGGCATTAAAAGACTACCTATCAGTGAGGCTAAACAAGCTTGCGGTTTAGACCCAAAAATGGTTTACATTGGATATCTCGGGTCAATTTTTCAAAAAGATGCTAAATTAACTTCTGAAGCCATTAAGCACTTACTACTTCGTCAAAAGAATATAAAACTATTACATATAGGTAACAGTAAATACCGCATCAAGCCTTACAAAAACTTTGATAATGTCATAATAGAGACTGGCCCAACTACACATGAAGATTTACATACATTTCTTTCTGCATGTGATATATTTTGGCTTCCAATGAATGATTCTCTAGCAAACAGAGGTCGATTCCCATTAAAATTCACTGATTATCTATCTCATGGACGTCCGATTGTTTGTACTGATGTGGGTGATGTCCCAAACTTCGTACGTGAATACCAAACTGGAATTATCACCAGGGATAATCCGGAAGATATTGCTATTGCTACCAACACACTTATAACTAATCCATCATTGAAGCAAAATATGGCTAAGAATGCATTAAGTCTTTCTGAAAATAAAAAACATAGTTGGATCAGCAGAGCTAATCAGTTATTATTATTTTATAAACAAACTATGTAAAAATATATGAATAATAGAAATGTTATTGACACTTGTGAAAATTGTGGAAGTCACCACCTTGATTTTGTGTTCTCTGGGGGAGACAAGCTATTGGGTATTGAAGGAGAATTTAGTATCTTTAAATGTCAAGACTGCGGAATATATCTGATTTCCCCAAAAATATCTCCAGATGAAATGGAAAAATATTATCCTGATAAATATATATGCTACCAAGAGGCAATTGAAGATGATGATAATCTATACCGCCGTTTAGATCGTAAAAACGCAGTAATTAAACGATGTAAGATAGTGAAAAAAATTTATAAGGAGCCGGGGGAAATTCTCGATGTTGGTTGCGCTACGGGTCTTTTTTTAAATGAGATGGAGAAATTAGGTTGGAAAGTAAATGGCGTTGAACCAAACAAAAACGCAGCCAAATATGCAAAGAAGCGATTTGGATTAGATGTTTTCTGTGGTTATTTAAATGATGCGAAATTTCCTGGCGGTTCTTTTGATGTAATAACTCTCTGGGATGTATTAGAACATGTTCCAAGCCCCAATGAGTTAATGGAAGAAATTAATAGGTTATTAAAACCTGGCGGATTAGTCATTGGCACTCTCCCGAATGCCAAAGCTTGGGAAAGGTATCTTTTTGGAGAATATTGGGTTGGATGGGAAATCCCCAGACATTACAGAACACATACCCCCGAAACAATCACTAAGTTTCTTCAGGATAAGTCATTTAAAGACATTAATATATTTAGTTTTATCGGTCGACATGGTGCATTTATGTTAAGTGTCGAATTTTGGCTTAATACATGGAAAGCTGAAAAATGGAAAAAGAGATTTATTCATGCTTTTTTGGGATCTCTGCCATTTAGAATCATCTCACACCCATTTTTCCTGATTGCTGAAAAATTTAATCGTAGCAATATTATGTCATTTTCTGCAAAAAAGGGAATAAAATAACAAGATATTCCATTTGTATTATTGCAATAAATCTCTTTTGTGATAATCTGTTAATAAAGCTAATGCGAAGGAGATTATCATGAAGAAATTTGGAATACTTTTTATTGCTTTTATATTAATTGTTTTCCCTTTACAATTAGTAGAGGCAGCTTATCCTGCATCCTACTCATCCACTGTCAATGTCACCAATACGACTGGAGGTGATGGTCTCATCACTCTACAATTCTTCGACAGTGCGGGTACTCTCGTCAAAAAAATTGAAAACCTAACAATTGCACCATATGAAACAAAATATTTTACGTCATTCGCAGGATTAACTACTAACTTTGATGGGGGTATGGTCATTTCATCAAATGTATCTTTAGCATCACTGAGTATGATAAAAGGGAAAAACTCGGATGATAGTGCAAAAAACTATGCTAGCTATATTGGCGCATCAGCAGGTAGTTTAGATGTGTATCTACCTTTATTAATGAAAGATAATTTTGGGTACAATACATATTTTTACGTGCAAAACACTTCAGCAAATCCAGTTGATGTAGATATTGTATACAGTGACGGAAGGATTAATAATTCGATTCGAGGTTTACCCGCATCTGCATCTGTTAAAATTGATAACCGAAGTGAATCACATTCGGCTCTAAGTTTCTCGGCTCGTTTATCAGCAACAGGTTCGATTGCTGTAGCCGTTGTTGAATACAGCAGCGGTCAACAAGGAGACCAGTTGTTCTCATATAGCGGTTTTCCAAATGGATCATCGAATCCAATTTTTCCCATGATCAATGAAAATAATTCAGGCTATTGGACTTCAGCAAATATTCAAAATATTGGAACTTTAGCAACAACGGTCACATTAACATATTATCCAACAGAAGCTGGTCAAACTTGCACTGAAAAACAAACAATTCCCGCTGGTGCAAAACGTGATTTTGCTACATATGCATTTGCATGGGATCCTTCAATGTATAGTTTTTCAGTATCAACAAACTGTTCTCGATATGAAAAATTCATAGGTACAGCCGTTGTAACAAGCAATTCAACAAATCAACCCCTTGTTGGCATTGTCAACCAGATCAATAACAAAAATGATCCAAACAAAGGTGCTGCATTAATGTCCCTTAATCAAAGTTCCGGGTCAGACACTGTTGTGTTTCCCTACGTTCAACAATGGGTGGGCAGTCAGCAATGGTGGACTTCATGGAATATTATTAATGTAAGTGGTTCAACAATTAGTTCAGATGACATAGTATGTACAGTAAAGGGCTCTGGCAAAACTGTAACTTTTAGAAACCCATCCAGTCTAGCAAATGGTAAAGGTTGGTTAAAACAATTTTATCAAAGTTATACATCTTTACCAAATGGTTTCGTGGGTGGTGCAGTATGTAAAACCACATCAGGAAAAGCAATAGTTGGCTCATCAAATATTTTGGCTGCCAACGCTGGAATTGCGGTAGATTCATTAGCTGTTTATGAGGGGATTAACCCCTAAATATGATATATTAGCGTTATAATCATATTATAATGAGAAGTAGAGATATTTAAAGAACTCTACTTCTTTTTACTTAATAATGCGATGACGGAGAAAATATGCCAAAATTTGTCCTCTTGATAATTTTTTTGTCAATCTTAATTATTGTAGGTTGTGATACTTCAATTACCAATAACAAGTTTGATGACGTGCCTGAGCCTGGAGAAAGTACAGGTGTAATTTATGGCGTCCTACTTAATTCTAAGAAAGAACCTATTAATGAAAGCATTTTTCTCTCTCAGAATGTTACATATAATGAGCCCGATTTGCCAGCTACTATATCATTCTCATATCAATCTGACCCGATGGGGCAAATTAATTATGAAAACGGTGTGTTTTATTTTAATAATGTTGAACCAGCCGAGAACTATGTAATTACAATATTTACTGGTTCTGGCTCTCCTATAGTGGTTACAGAAAAACATAACGACAACCCACTAATAATTAAAGTGAACGCAGGAACATCCGTCAATCTTGGAGAGCTTATTGTTGATATTCAACCTTAATCATTCTTCTATTAACTAGTAGTGTCTTTATATCTAGAATAATCATTAATAAAATTTTGGTTTTTAATTGACCAGTAAAAAAGTATGTATCTTTTTGTCAGTTAGACAGAAAGTTTGATTTCCTGAAGAAAGCACATAACTTAGTTTTCTTTATTTATCAGATATTTTCATCGAGAAACCCAAATAAATTTTGGCAAATAAGATGATTAAAGTTATATATTAATCTGCCCATATTATTTGTATACATTATCGTTTGCAATAGCGGTATTGGTTGAAGTTGGGCTTTAGATACATTTCTCGGTAAGTAAAAATTTATTATGGAATTACTCGAAGAAAAAATTAATTATCGAGATAATACTTATGAGGAATTCAGACTTAAAGCACTTTTATTGTGTCTTTGTTGAGTTAATTGTTTGTGAGAATTAGGGTATAAATGGGATATATATATTGTAATAAAACGCTTGGTAAGTTGACAAGCGTGTCGACTCAGGGAATTCTGACGAATCAATCACAAATAACAGCGACCCTAAGGAGACCAGTTCTACTTGATGGCTGTCGTAATCCCGGTTTGTTGGCAGGTCAATCCAGCTTTCTCCTGTCATGATCCATTCTCCGCTTTCCTTTTTCTTTCCATCGCCTGCCCCGCCAATCACATAGATAGTATCGTAAATGCTGGCAACACCAAAGCCGGCTCGGCTGGCGGGCAACTCCAAAAAGTCCTCCCACGGGGTCTCTCCATCAGCATCCCGAGAAGGATAAAATCCCCACGCCTGATCAAGGATATCCTCCCCATTCGCGCCGCCCAGGATGATGATCTTGTCCTCCAGTGTCACCGCGCCCAAATCGAAGCTGGGTACGTTCATGTGCGTTCTTTCGTGCCAGGAATTATTTTGGATGTTATATTCGAAGACAGTGTCCACCGCCCCCTCCCCATCCCATCCGCCGAACAGATACATCTTCCCCTCAAAATCCGCCAGGGCATATGCATTGAGGGCTTGGGGCAGCGGCGCGCCAGTCTCCCAGGTGTCATGTCGAGGGTCATATATTTCCAGTATGTCCGTGGGTTTGCCATCGGCTGTTTCTCCGCCGGGAACATAAACCTTTTCGCCGATCACCACGCCCTCCACATCTGTTACCGGTGTAGGCTTGTCGCTAAGGGTTTCCCAGCGGTCCTCTTCCGGCAGATAGCGGAAGACGCTCCCACTCACGCCCTCCGCCCCTTCGCCCGCAAGGGTGTAAATATTTCCATCAAAAGCCACCGCTGCCATCCCTTGCCGTGCTTCCGGCATAGGCGACAGTTCCTTCCACCGTTCAGCGATATCAGCTGTTGCGATGGTGGGTGGGGTGGGTGTGGGAAAGAGGGTACGGGTAAGGATGGCGATCAGGACAACCAGCAATAGTACCCCAATAACTAACCAATACCACTTGACCTGGCGAAGAAAGGACAGCGCCCCTGTTTGCTGACCAGACGTTCCATTCTCGCCGCCAGGGACGTCCACAATCCTATGTTCGATGGCGTAAACTGTGGCTTCGGTCCGTGATGCAACACCTATCTTTTCGAAGATATTGCTTAAGTGGACTTTAACTGTATTGGGGCTGATGATGAGTTTTTGGGCAATCTCGCGATTGGTCAGCCCTGCAGCGACATATTGCAGGACTTCTTTTTCTCGATCGCTAAGGGGATGGTCCTCTGTCATAAATCACACATAACGAACAATTAAATTAAAGTACAACACGATAGCCCTTCTCCAACAGAAATTCCGCCAGATAAGAGCCATCCTGTCCTGTAATGCCTGTAATCAATGCTGTTTTCATGAAGTCACCTCGTTACCAGCATTATACCAAGCATTATATATTTGATTTTTGACGTTTTATTTTTAGTTATTGTTGTTGAAAATCGGGAAAGAATAGGAATTTGGAAATTCATATCCCTTGGTGTACATGATGCTTTTCACTGTTCTTTCGTTTCCAGCCTTATCATAAGCCATCAGTTGAAATACCAATAATTGATTTTCAGCCACAGTATATTGATAGGATGTTGTTGTCTTTGGCAGGTTGTCGTCAAGGATTTGGAATCCACCGTCATCGATTTTCACTGATAAAACAAAATGATCAATATCGGTGAGGGTATCACTGGCGGACCAACTCAATGTAACAGTCTCTCCCTCCACTGGGGATCTCACTGAATTAATTTCCACATTTGGTGCAGACTTATCCACAACCGCATTTAAATCTACATCAACACCCTGGTTGCCATTTTTATCTGTAGCCACGGCAACAATTGTATAAGAAGATCCTTCAGCTAGGGAGGCTGGGTTAACAGCGGCCTGCCAGCCGTTTGAGCCATTCGTATCCAACCCCAGTTTCACCCAGTCACCCTTACTCCAATTTGATCCGAGGAACCAAAACTCAACAGAAGCGATGTCGCTCCCCGTGCTGCCTTCAGTCACCGTAGCGCTGACCAAACCGCTGTTCAGCAAGAGATGCACTCCCCATTGGGGAGTAAGGTTGACGACCGGAGCTGTTCCACTCGCACCACAATTACAGCCTTTGAACAATTTACGAGTAGATAGGATGGAAGATGGATTGCCCTCATAATCCCATACCCTTACAGCCAGATTGAATGGGCCAACGGGTATATCCGTGTTGCATAGGTTTACTTTAGTGGTGAAAGATGTCGCACCTGCTCGTTCACCGATCGACACCCACTCGCCGTCATAATTGGCGAGCAGCTCAATTTTGGTGATGCCGACATCGTCCTTTGCCCATCCTTTAATTGTCAGTTCGGAATTAGTGATAAAAGTCTTTGCAGCAGGCGAGCTCAACCCACCGGTAGGCGGATTTGCCGGGGTATTCCCCGAGGTGTAATAGGTTTGTCCCTGTCCGCCGTAACTTGCCGCCTCATAGGCGAGGCGGGGGCGTCCGCCTTTGGTCGCCGCGTCCCAATTGATTGTCACATCGCGAAAGGTGATATCCTCAGCCATACCAAAGATATAACCATTGTAAGATAAATACTTTGTGTTTTCGGACACAACCATGAAATGCACGTGATGTCCGGAGCTGTATCCGGTATCATCCACATCGGCGATGTATTGCCCCTGCATGACTGGCGTCCCGACTTTCTTCAGTTTGGCGGGGATGCTGCCTTGGGCGATATGCATGTAAATTTGATAGGTCCAGGGCGTGGTGGAGCGATCCTGGAGGGTGATGCTGTTTGTGCAGGATGAATCACCGTTAGCACAGGTATCTTTCCAATGATAGACCGTTCCGCCCTTAGCGGCTAGTAATGGGAACATGGTGCCGTCAGCGAAATCGAAGGCGTGTGTGCAGTAGTATGTAGGTGTACATGAGGTGTGCGACACCGACCAGGTCAGGCGTTTTTCCAGCCCTTTCGCCCAGGGAAGGTAATAGCCGCCATACACAGTACCGCTCTTGGATTGCGCATCTACTCCTATATCTCCCTGCACACTTTTTTCAGCATATTGGAATTTAGCAAGGATTTCATCAAACTTGTCTTCCCCATTCAGTAAGACCTTCCAATTGCCATCCGCACCAAGTTCGGCAATAGCCAGTTCCGGTTCACGGCCCAGGAAGTCACCTGTCTCTGGATCTGTTGCAGCCAGCCAGATAACGGCTATTTGGCCATCATCTTGCACCTCAATATGATCAATTTGGTAGTGGCTCTCTTCCCAGTCATCTGGTGCGTTTTCCAGCGCGTCAGCAACAGCTGCACCCAAGTCAGAATGCCCCACTTCCGGTTGAGGTGTTGCACTATCACTTGAAATTATGCCAAGTTGCTGGGCATAAGCAGGCAAGTCAACGAGCGTAACAGCGAGAAGCAGAAGGCAAAGAACAATCAGTATAATGATCCCGAATTTCAATGTTTTACTCACGTCTAACTCCCTTGTTAACATTATCGCTAGTCGCGATTTGGAAGGGTCTCTCATTCATTAATTTTCGATAGTATGGATTGCAACATTTATGCCAAAAAGGAATTTCAAGGGGAATTTATATATTGATATCTAGCATGGGGATAATGATGAAAGAATTTGTTCGTAGAATCCGGATGTTTTGTTGATAATTACTATATTCTCAAGTTTAAGCTCAATTACTCTCTGTGGCGAATACAAACTAGAGTTATATCATCGGATTGAGGTGTACCTTCCTGAAAATCGAGCACATTTTCCTGAATAGCTCGAATTATCCAGTGGCTGGGCTGATTGGCGACCTGTTCGGCGGTCTCAAGCAGGCGTTCTACCCCATAGAAATCTCCACTTGGATTATTTGCCTCAACAACACCATCTGTATATAACAACAGTATGTCTTCTACTTCAATGCGTTGTGAAACAGCCACCCAAGAGGCATTAGCGTCGATTCCTAATGCCATGCCAGTGGGAGCCAGTTTATGGAGATTGCTTTGTTTTTGATTGGTAAATAAAAGAGGCGGGTTGTGTCCAGCATTACAGTAAATCAACCGACCAAGGTGCGGCTCCAACACGCCGTAGAAGGCTGTGATGAACATCCGCGCCCTGGCATCACTCAGCATGCGCTGGTTGGTAGCCTGCAGAACGGCTGCAGGATTCTGCGGATATTCATTGGCGTAGGTCAGGAGCAGGGTGCGGCCAAGCGCCATATACAGGGATGCACCCAAGCCTTTATCTGCCACATCAGCGATGAGGATCCCCAATCTACCATCGCTTAATTCGAAGAAATCATAAAAATCACCGGAGGTCTGGCGGGCAGGTTTGAGGCTGGCGTCAATATCCCAACCGGGGAGCGTGGGGATTTGTTCCGGCAGGAAACCCGATTGAATTTCCCCAGCCAATTTCAATTCCTGGGTAACCCGTTGATGCGCTAATGTCTCCTGATAAGTTTCAGCCTGCTTTAATGCAGTGGCAATCTGAGCGGCCAGGTTTTGCAGGGCAGGATAGTGCTCCTGGATCATCGTTTTGTTCCATTTTTGGGGCATGGATAGCAGTTCAATGAACAACCCTCCAATGGGCTCCCCTGACATTGGATCCAGAATGGGCGCGGTGAGTAATGCCAGGTGGCTCTCCGGAGCGTTCTCCCAGGACAGATGGCTATCCTTTAAGAAACCCATGGGTCTTATATTGTTGATTAGCCATTCCCAAATTGCAGGCGAGAAATCGTCCTTGCCGTCAGGATATTTTAAGAGGTAGGTTTCAGGCGCTAACCAGACAACCACCCTTCGGCAAGGGAACATATCCGGGATGTGTTCCCGCAGCAAACTTGGAAGGTTACGTGCATCTGTAGGGGCGGCCAGGATGTCCCTACCCAGTTTCTCGAGACCCATTAACTGTTCAGCCTGGCGTCCGCTTTTCGCTGCAGACTTACTGAGTTGATTGGCTAATAAAGCAATTGAAAACAAACCAATGAAGTAAATGAAGAGGATGACTGCCCCATGTTCGATGTATAATCCGCTTGCCAGCACACCAAAAGGCAACGAGATGAAGGGTAATTCCATCGTGCCCGCTGTGAACCAGAATATACCGATGGGATTTTTGAGATTGAATTTACTGACCTGGACCCATATCACATAGAGAACGAAAGGCAACCATATCACGTAGTAAACCAGAGCATAACACAAAACAGCAAGCATTGCTGGAAAGAGCGCTTGCGGTGTCAAGCCGACAATCGGGATCTGCCCGTTCAGGTTTCGGTAGAGTGTCAGTGACACTAATGAAGATATCAATAAGGAGGATAGGTTAAGACTGGTGGAACGAAGAGCTTCCCAGCGCATTGTTTGGTTATTAGAGCGGCTCCATACCAGGCAGAACTCAAAAACAATCCAAAGCAAGTACAACCAGATGACAACCTGTCCAAATATCAAAATGCCAGCCCAAAGGATCATGCCTGCGAAATCCGCATCGGATCCAACCCTATGCCTGCTGGGGAGGGCATGCGTCATATAAAAGCGCAAATTACTGAAGATGATCAACGCTATCATGACAGCGGTCATACCATACCAGTTAAGCGTGAATTGTTCCCATTGGGTATTGTAGATCAACCAGAGCAAGCCGAGCAATATTAATGGCACACTATAGAGTGTGCTCACGATACTGCTCATCATTAAATAGCGCGTGGGAGTCGGTTTGTTATTCAACTCCGGCCACAGTTTTCTTTGAAGAAATTTCAACAATGTGATCATGATATAAATTATAGTCGAGAGTGAGCGATCAACGAGCAGGTATTTTTTAATATCAACAATGGGCTGATTCTTATTAATGTGAGATCGCCATTTTCAATTCTGTACTGTGGTTTATCGCTGATTAACGTTGTGTTAGCAACATGTAAAAACATGACTTGCGTTTGCACTTGAAATGTGATAAGATATCAACCAACTAAAGACAATCACTGTTTTCCAGAGTCCGGTTCGTTTTAGAATCTTGAAAATAGCGAATTTTTTGTTTAATTATCAAGGGGAATTCACCCCACTAAACACAAAGCACAGCAAGACAAGAATGGAAGGACAAAGCAATGCCCAGTTCATACTTAACACAGGAAGGATTTGATCGGCTTCAAAAAGAGCTGGAATATCTACGTACAGAAAAACGCGCAGAGGTCGCTGATCGTTTGCGCGATGCCATGGAGGATGGGGAACTCATTGAAAATGCCGAATTGGAAGCGGCTAAGAATGAACAGTCGTTTGTTGAGGGACGCATCAAAGAACTCGAAATTCTCCTCGCAAATGCCCGTTTGATTGAGGAAAATACCAACGGTGACACAATTCAGGTTGGATCGAAGGTGAAAGTCAAAGAAGATTCCCTTGATCCTGAGGAATATGTGATCGTCGGGCCTGCGGAAGCAGACCCCCGCTTGGGACGTATCTCAAACGAATCCCCTCTTGGAAAAGCGTTGCTTAATCATAAGGCTGGTGATAAAGTTAAGGTCGAAGCCCCAGGCGGCGCTTTTGAAATTGAGGTTTTAAAAGTTGGATGAGTAATAAAAATCAACTATTTTGCCCCGCCCGGCTCGACTGGTCGGGGTTTTTATTTTGTAAAATTTAGGAAGGTCTTATGCTTGAAGAATCATTTTCGGAGCTGGAACAAACGCGCTTGGAAAAAATGCGCGCCATTGAAGCTGAAGGTATTAACCCTTTCCCGCTTCGTGGGGAACAAACACATACCAGCCGGGAAGCCATTGAGGCTTTTGAAAAGGCTGAAACCGAAGGTGATGAAACTCCCATTGATGTCACTCTAGCCGGGCGAATCCGCGCGCTGCGCACGATGGGAAAGATTGCTTTTGCCCATATTGAAGACCGCGATGGGCGGGTGCAACTCTTCTTCCGGATCAACGATCTTGGGGAAGAGAAAATGACTGAACTCGAGGAGTACTATGACCTCGGTGATTTTATACAAGCCAAAGGTTATATGTTCCGTACCCGACGGGGTGAGGTGACGCTCTATGTGAGAGACTTTAAAATGCTGGCAAAAGCTTTGCGACCTCTACCCGCAGCAAAAGATGAGGTTGTGGATGGGGAAGTCGTCAGGCATGCGACTCTCAGCGATCCGGAAACTCGCTACCGCCAGCGTTATGTTGATTTGGCTGTCAACCCGGACGTTCGGGAACTCTTCAAAACCCGCGCGGCGACAGTTAAAGCCTTACGGCAATTCTTAGACGACCATGATTTTATTGAGGTTGAGACACCTATCCTTCAACCGATTTACGGTGGTGCGGCAGCGAAACCTTTTGTCACATATCACAACCAGCTCCATCAGGATCTCTATTTACGGATATCTTTTGAACTTTATCTCAAACGTTTACTGGTCGGTGGTTTAGAGCGGGTTTATGAGATTGGACGAGACTTTCGCAACGAAGGCGTTTCTTATAAACATAATCCTGAGTTCACACAACTGGAATTTTATTGGGCTTACGCCGATTATTACGACGTGATGGATATGACGGAACAGATGGTCGCCTTTGCAGCGGAGCAGGTGTTGGGAACAACAAAAATTGTCTTTGATGACCAGGAGATTGATCTTTCCCCGCCCTGGAAGAGAATCGAACTTCAGCAAGCGATTCTGGATGCGACAGGGATCAATATTGAAGAACACAAAACAGCCGAATCCCTCGCCGAGGCGATGAGAGCAAAAGAACTGACTCCGAAAAAAGATGCAACGCGTGGGAAACTGATTGATGGCTTGATCGGCGATTTCCTGGAACCGAACTGCATTCAGCCAACCCTGCTTTATGATTATCCGCTTGATATCTCGCCACTCGCGAAGAGCAAACCGGAAAACCCAGCTATTGTTGAGCGCTTTGAAGGTTTTGTGGGTGGGATGGAACTCTGCAATGCTTTCACAGAATTGAATGACCCTATGGATCAGGAAGAGCGCTTCCTTGAAATGGGGCGATCGTATCGGGAGGATGATGAAGAGCGACATCCAATGGATGAGGATTATTTGAATGCACTCAGCTATGGTATGCCGCCTGCCGGCGGTTTTGGAATTGGTGTGGATCGTCTGGTGATGCTCTTCACGGGGCGACGGAGCATCCGCGAGGTGATCCTTTTTCCACACCTGCGCAGCTTGAATGAAGAAGAGAAGGATTGAACCTTCTTTATTAATCATTTGTTTTCTTTGAACCACCCAGAAAGGTGCACGAAAGCGAACTAGCATCAATGGATGAACAAGCACTAATTCAAGATGCACTGGATGGCGACCTGGACGCCTTCAATGGTTTGGTCTTGCAATACCAGGATATGGCTTATAACGTTGCATACCGCATCATGGGGGAGCCTGGAGCGGCAGGCGACGCCACCCAAGAAGCTTTCATCTCAGCTTATCAAAAGCTGGAACAGTACCGAGGCGGCTCTTTTAAAGGCTGGCTGCTGCGCATTGTCACCAACGCTTGTTACGATGAGCTGAGACGAAGACAACGCCAGCCTGTAACTCCATTAAAACCCGAATTGAATGATGGGGACGTTTTAGAAGACCCCTACTGGATTGAAGATCAATCTGCTAACCCAGAGGAACAGGTTGAGCAGGAGGAACTGAAAAAAGCTATACAGCAGTGCATCAATGAACTGGAGGAGAAATTTAAGACAATACTTGTCTTGGTGGATGTTGAGGGGCTTGATTATGAAACCACCGCAGAAGCTGTTGGAACGCCTTTGGGAACGGTTAAGAGCCGTCTGGCGCGAGCCAGAGAACGCGTTCAAGGGTGTTTACAAGGTTTTTGGGAACTTTTGCCCGATCTGTTTCGTCTAAGTGATGAGGAAGTGAAATGAACAAGGACAGACGACAGATCCGCGAATTGAATATGCTCTCTGCATACCTGGATAAAGCGTTGGACTCGGCTGAGTGTAAGCAGCTCGAAGAACGATTAAAACGTGAACCAGAGCTGCGTGAGCGACTGGAAAACCTGCGTCGAACCAAGATCACGCTGGGCAGTTTGGCGCGTCTGAAGGCACCCCGCAATTTCACATTAACCCCAGAAATGGTGACCGTCCGACGGCGTAAGCGGAAACCTTTGTTCACTTTCCTTAGGTTAGCTTCTTCTTTTGCAGCAGTTGTTTTTGTATTAATAGTCGGCTTGGAGCTTGTCTTAGGCGGCCGGTTAGGCGCGGGCTCGCAGCTTCCTGCGGAGGCGCCTATGATGGAAGTGGATAGTTTCGCTGCTGAAAGCACGCCTGAACCGTTAATTCTGTGGGGTGGTTCGGAAGGCGGCGGGGCTGGCCCGCAAGAAAGTGTGAGGGGTTACGGCACCGGGGGAGAGGTCGAGACCGAGAATAAAGAACAAGAGGAAATGAGTGAGGAAGCTGAAATCAGTAAAGCGGTGGATGAACCCGATGGAGACCTCATATTAGGTCTTAACCCTGATGAGGGCGGTGAAATCCTCTCACGTAGTAAACCTGCGGTTCAGGATCAAGAAAGCACAACTCGGGAATGGGGGGCGCTCCGCTGGATTGAAGTCGTGCTGGCGTTGGTCGCTTTGGGCGGGGGCGTAGTGTTGTGGCTGTTACGCCGTAAATAAACTTGTTATCACCCTTTGTCATCGTTTATAATTATTAATGACATCGTCGCTGCGTCTGCTTTGTTTGACATAAAACATCCCGCACGGTATAATCACCCTTCGTGTAATTTGAACAATTTTGGGAGAAGAGCGCTATGGAACAACAAGAATTTAAGGAAAAAGAGCGCTATACGGGGACGGTGCTTAAGACAACGCTGCAGGGTGCGTTGGTAGATATTGGTAGTGAAAAACCTGTATTCATCCACATTTCACAGGCTGTCAAAGACGGCGATCCAAAAATTGAAATCAATAGTATTGAAGAAGTTTTGGAAAAGGGACAAAAATTGGATTTTTGGGTCAAGCGCATCCGCAAGGATCGCATCGAGTTGACCATGAAAGAGCCCCTTGGCATGGAATGGCGTGAAGTCAAACCTGGAATGACCGTCAAAGGCAAGGTTGTCCGATTGGAGACCTTTGGGGCTTTTGTGGATATTGGGGCAGAGCGCCCCGGGCTGATTCACATCAGCGAGCTTTCGCACAGCTATGTTCGCACCCCTGGTGAAGTTGTCCGGGAAGGTGATGAAATTGAAGCAAAGGTTCTCGAGGTCAACCGCCGCAAGAAACAAATCAAATTGAGCATCAAAGCACTCCAGGAACTTCCTGAGAACTTGCAGGTGCAGCAGCGCGGCGGGAAGAAGAAAAAGAAAGAAGAACCTCAAGAGCCTGAATTAACCGCAATGGAAATTGCCATGCGTCAGGCGATGGAAAAGGCTGACAGTGATGAGAAAGACGACTCATCCAAGAAGAAGTCACGCAAGAATAAAGAGACTTCTCCTGAACGGGAAGAGATCCTTTCTCGAACTTTGGAGAATAAAGTTGGTCAGGAATCCTAAGAAGATATCCTTATCCCAATGGATGAGGCAAAAAACAACACATTAGATTGACCGGGGAGGTGCCGGAACCATCGGCCCTCCCCTCAACTTTTAATAAGGTGGTACGCTCAAATATAGGAATAAATTTTAATTATTCGTTGGGTTATCGATTTTTAAGGTCAGGTGAACCGATGGAGACCAAGTACATTTTTATTACCGGTGGTGTGCTCAGTTCTATTGGCAAAGGCGTGACAGCCGCAGCCACTGGGCGTTTGCTTAAGGCGCGCGGTTTTAACATTGCCGTTCAGAAATTGGACCCGTATATCAACGTTGACCCCGGCACAATGAGCCCTTACCAGCACGGTGAGGTGTTCGTGTTGGATGACGGCGCTGAAACTGACCTTGACCTCGGACATTACGAGCGTTTTATTGACATTCGATTAAACAAGGTCTGCAATGTCACCACAGGGCAGGTCTACGCGGAGGTGATCAGCAGGGAACGCCGTGGTGATTATCTCGGTGGGACTATTCAGGTCATTCCCCACATCACCAACGAAATCAAACGGCGAGTCCTTTTAGTGGGGAAAGTGACTGGCGCAGAAATCGTGCTAGTTGAGGTGGGGGGCACCGTTGGCGATATTGAGGGGCTCCCATTCCTGGAAGCAATTCGTCAGATGCGTTTTGACCTTGGTAGGGAAAACACCGCCTATGTCCATTTGACCTGGCTGCCGCATATCGCCGCGACAGGAGAGTTGAAGACCAAACCCACCCAGCACTCCGTCAGAGAGCTGCGGTCTATCGGCATTCTGCCCGATATCATCGTCACCCGTTCTGACTATGAAATTAATGAAGGCATCCAGGAGAAAATCGCCCTCTTTTGCGATGTGGATGCAAAAGCGGTGATCCCTATGGTCACCACCCCAATCTTATATGAAATTCCTCTCCTGCTTGAAAATACGCCGATCGCAGAATTGCTTTTAAAGCGGTTAAACCTGGAAGCGCGACAGACGCCAGATTGGACGGACTGGGAGAATCTGGTGGCGGAGGTGCAGCGTCCCAAACCAATTGTCAATGTGGCACTTGTGGGAAAATATGTTGAACTGCATGACGCCTATATCAGCGTCCGTGAAGCCTTGAAACACGCTGCGATTGCCAACGGCGTGGAGTTGAACCTGTATTGGGTGCACTCTACAGACCTTGAAAAAGGTGAGGGATGGGACATCTTGGAACAGGTGGATGGCATTGTGGTCCCGGGTGGATTTGGAAGCCGAGGAATTGAAGGTAAAATTAAAGCGGCAACCTATGCCCGTGAAAACAAGGTGCCATATCTTGGGCTTTGCCTGGGTATGCAGGTCATGGTGATCGAATTTGCGCGAGAAGTCCTTGAACGGGACAACGCCAATTCCTCTGAGTTTGACCATTCAACACTTGCTCCAATTATTGACCTCATGCCGGAACAACATGACGTTAGTGAAAAGGGCGGCACGATGCGCCTGGGGCTTTATCCCTGCCGGTTGATTGCGGGAACCAAAGCCCATGCGGCGTACCAGACGGACATGGTGGAGGAACGCCATCGTCATCGCTTCGAGCTCAACAATGATTTTCGCTCTGCGTTGGAAGCTGCCGGGATGATATGCTCCGGTGTATCGCCGGATGACAGCCTGGTTGAGATCGCTGAGATCAAAGATCATCCTTTCATGCTTGGCACGCAATTCCATCCGGAGTTCTTGTCGAGACCAAATCGACCGCATCCCTTATTCACAGCTTTTATCCAGGCAGTTTGTGCCCGTGTTGGTATCTCAAAAAAAGATTAAGGGCTTAAGTACCAAAGATTGAAAAGCGTGAAGAATGGTAGGATGATATACTGTCTATATCAAACGGGAATAAAAATCATTCACTGTGTCAAGCGTTACCCTATAAATTGAAGATGAATGGTTTGCTGTTCTAAATAAAAAATTAACGACGTAACGAAAGGAAAAATAAAGCGAAACTATGGATACAACAATTATTTCTGTAAGCGCATTACAAGTCCTGGATTCCCGGGGCAATCCCACTGTGGAAGTGGAGGTTATCCTCGGTGATGGAAGCTGGGGGCGCGCCATCGTACCCTCAGGCGCATCCACAGGCGTGCATGAAGCGTTGGAACTGCGTGACGGCGACAAAGACCGCTATGGCGGGAAAGGCGTTACAAAAGCCGTCGAAAACGTGAACACTAAAATTGCTGAAACCCTGATCGGTGCAGATGCCACTGAGCAAAAAGCCATTGATATGGCGATGCTGGCGCTGGACGGCACCCCCAACAAGAAAAAATTGGGGGCAAACGCCATCCTTGGCGTGAGTCTGGCTGTGGCGAAAGCTGCCGCAAACGCGGTCGGTCTACCCCTCTACCGTTACATTGGTGGGACCTATGCCCATGAACTGCCCGTCCCTATGATGAACATCCTCAACGGCGGCGCGCATACGGGATGGCAGACAACGGACGCACAGGAATTCATGATCATGCCCTTGGGCGCACCATCTTTCTCCGAGGGATTGCGCTGGGGTGCTGAGATTTATCATACCCTGAAAGCTGTTCTCAAAGAAAAAGGCTATGCCACGCTAGTTGGCGACGAAGGCGGCTATGCCCCTGCCCTCAAGACCAATGAGGAAGCGGTGGAAACCATTCTGGAAGCTGTTGAGAAGGCTGGTTACGTGGCAGGTGAAGATATCGCCATCGCCCTCGACCCGGCAGCTTCAGAATTCTATGATGAAGAAGAAGGAATATATAACCTCCGCACGGAAGGGCGCAAACTGAGCAGCGCTGAGATGGTCGCTTTCTGGGTGGATTGGGTCAACAAGTATCCCATCGTCTCCATAGAAGATGGCTTAGCACAGGATGACTGGGGAGGCTGGAAGCAGTTATCGGAGCAACTTGGTGATCGAATTCAAGTTATGGGTGATGATCTATTGGTTACAAATCCCTTACGAATCTCACGGGCGATCTCAGAAAATTCATGCAATTCATTGCTTGTCAAGCTCAATCAAATTGGCTCATTGACTGAGACTCTCGAAGCAGTGACTATGTGCCAAAGCCATGGTTGGACAACCATTGTTTCACACCGCAGCGGAGAAACAGAAGACACCACCATTGCTGATCTGGCTGTTGCCATGAACACCGGACAGATCAAAACCGGCGCTCCTGCACGATCTGATCGTGTAGCAAAATACAACCAACTGCTGCGGATTGAAGCAGAATTGGGCAGCACCGGTAAGTACGCTGGGTGGGAAGCCCTGAAGCGATAGCAATACCGAAAAATTTTTGAAAGAATAGAGGTTGTCCTTAGATAATGGATAACCTCTTTTTTAAATTAAAACTGCCCATTCTTTGATATTGACACAAACCTGAGTGTCAAGCCATAATTAGGAAATACCCAAATACCTTCACCTTCTGAAATGGAGGGAACGTGAAAAAAGTAATATTTTTATTTTCCATCATTTCATTATTGATGGTTGCCCTGGCTTGTAATCTGCCTATTACGACAAAGACAGAGGTCACCGCGCTGCCCCCAGATAAAACAGTCACCGATACACCGGGGTCGCCTGAGGTACCGACTGATGAGCCTCCTGCACAAGAACCAACGGCTGAAGACCCATTGACGGATGAGCCCTTCGTCTGTAATGAGCATATGACCCTTGGATCGGCATTCGGTGTCGAATTTTGCACTCCCACAGCCATCGCCTCCGGTTTCACACAGGCGATGATCCCTGAAAAGCTCCCCGATCTCAATAACGCGCCGTGGGATTTCAATCCGGACACCATCGAGATTGTCTTGACCGATTATCCTATTGATAACCTGTATCACGACCCGATGATCCTGATCTATCCCATTGATGACTTTATCGCATTGGGAGAAAACATCGAAGGTATTGTCACCAATCTGGAAACACTGCTGGCGGACCAACCGCCCAATCCTGACACTATTCCCTTCCTGCCAATCTACAATGCTGCTCAGATGATGCAAGGGAATGTGAGTTATCTTGACTTTCGGAACGGCAGCGGCGTCCGTTTCATTACGCAATACGGTCAGGCGGCTGCCCCCATCAGCAACGACTGCGCCACTTATTCTTTTATGGGATTAACGGATAACGGTCAATACTTTGTGTCTGCCACTTTTCCGATAAATCATGAGCTTTTTTATCCCGATGTGTTGACCGAACCAGCGGAAGGATGGGAAATATTTTCAGAGAACTTTATGGGTTATATCAACAACATGGAATCTGAGTTAGCCATGCAGCAACCCGAATCGTTTATCCCTAATTTGCAGCTCCTAGATGAGATGATGTCTTCATTTCTGATTCCGGTGGACACCTTACCCTAAAGCAATATAAAGAATGGGGTATTCCCCTGAGAAATTACTAGTATTTCTCTTAATCCATTAGAATAATTCTATGACAACTTCAATGAAGCGATTAAATGCTGACATCATCACCTGCCGGAAGTGCCCTCGGCTGGTGGCATGGCGGGAAGAAGTGGCACAAACCAAACGCAAAGCCTATCAGGATGAAGACTATTGGGGAAAACCCGTGCCTGGGTTTGGTGACCCAGACGCCAAGATCATGATCGTCGGGCTGGCCCCTGGCGCGCATGGCTCCAATCGCACCGGCAGGATGTTCACTGGAGATGCAAGCGGGGATTTTCTCTACCCCGCGCTGCAACGAGCTGGGTTCGCCAACCAACCCTTTGCGGAACACCTGGGCGATGGGCTGCAATTGTTTGATGTTTTTATTACTGCCATCTGCCGCTGCGTGCCCCCGAAGAACCGGCCGTATGTAGCAGAGATTGAGAACTGCCTGCCGTGGATGATGGCGGAGGTTAATTTGCTCACCAATTTAGAGGGCTATGTAGCCTTGGGGAGAATTGCCTTTGACGGTATTCAGCGCATGTATAAAATGCAGGGCATTGATTTGCCCCAAATGGATTTTGACCACAATAAGTTTTATGAACTCGGGGAAGGGCTGCCCTGGCTGCTCTCGTCCTATCATCCCAGCCAGCAGAACACCCTTACCGGCAGGCTTAATGAAGCGATGTTTGACGCCATTTGGTCACGGGCGAGAGATCTGATTAGAAAGAAGGGCTAAGTTTCTTTTTTCAGTTAATGACCAAATGAATATCACTCCTGATAGAATCAGATTATGAGACGACAACATTGGATTTTTCTTTCCCCCCATTTTGATGATGTCGCATTATCATGCGGCGGGCTGGTCTGGGAGCTTACGCAGCGAGGCAATGAGGTCGAAATCTGGACAATTATGGCTGGGTTTTCCCATGATGAGAACTACTCCAATTTTGCCCGACAGAACCACAAAACCTGGGGGACGTCTGGGGAGGAAGCGGTCCGCATGCGTCGGGGGGAGGATCACGCTGCTTGTGAGCTGCTGGGCGCTCAGCCGAGGTATTTTGATTGGCCCGATGTCATCTACAGGCGTGACTTCGACACGGGAGAACCCATTGTTAATAATAATGATGAACTCTTTGGAAAGTCGCCACAACCAAAATTAATTGGTGAGGTCGCCCATATGCTGGAACTTGACGTGCCAGCGGATGCCGTTCTGGTCAGCCCGATGGGTTTGGGGAATCACATTGATCACCAGGCGGTGTTCCTGGCGGGTGAGCAATCGGAACGGGTCGCTTACTATTATGCTGATTATCCTTATATCCTTGACCAATTTGATGATCCGAAATTTGTGAGCGGCGTCTGGGGGAAATTCTCCCGACATTTGAATCAGCACGCACTGCATGCCTGGCAGGACGCTGTGCTGTGTCACCGATCTCAACTCAGCGGATTCTGGCGCGATGATCAGGAAGCACGGCTTGCACTGCGGAACTATATGGCTGGGGGCGGGGGATGGTTGTGGCAAAAACCCACATCTTGACAGGGGTCACCCCCCAAGGTAAAATCGTCTCACCCTGAAAGATGGGCCTGTAGCGCAGTGGGAGCGCGCCTCAATCGCACTGAGGAGGTCGAGGGTTCAAATCCCTCCAGGTCCACTTGAGTGCCCCGCTTTCGCACGCAGGGCGCGGGGTATTAAAGATAAGAATATGGGCCCATAGCGCACATCGTCCCCTTCCGGGGAACTGGGAGCGCCTATGGGTAGAAAATTGAATAGTTCATTGGCCTATAGAGCACATCGTCCCCTTTTGGGGAACTGGGAGCGCCTATGGGTGGAAAATTGAATAGTTCATTGGCCTATAGAGCACATCGTCCCCTTTTGGGGAACTGGAAGCGCCTATGGGCAGAAAAAAATGAATAAATCTTGGGCCCATAGCGCAGTTGGGAGCGCGCCTCAATGGCATTGAGGAGGTCGAGGGTTCGAATCCCTCTGGGTCCACAAACAGAGAATTCCGTTTATCGGAATTTTTTGTTTTAAGGGGCTTACCGGAGTAAGTCCAAAATGCCAGAAAGTTCCAATGCAGAGTACACCAAGAGCAAGGACAAAATGATATTGATCGCCTGTTTGATGCGGGGTTTGTCTAGATATTTTCTGATCCCCGCGCCAAACAGAGTCCACAGGGATGTGGAAGAAAACGCCACGCTTGCACATATTACTGCAGAGAGGAGCAGTGCGAAGAAAGTGTTGATCTGATTTGCCAGAAAGGTGCCATACAAGGTCAATCCAAATATTACGCCTTTAGGATTGAGGATCTGTAAGAAGAATCCTTTCGAAAATCCGAAGGGTGGGTGTTCCGCTTCTTCAAAGGAATAGCTGGCTCTCAGCGTTCCCCAAGCTAACCAGAGGATGTACAGCGCGCCGATGATGCGTAAAGCCCCCTCAAAGGCGGGGAACTGATCCAACAAGAATGACGAAACCCATCCGGTGAGTAATAAGACGATGAAAAAGCCTGCGGCAATGCCGATGAGGTATTTTAAAGTCTTTTTATACCCATACAGGATTCCCATGGACGCGCTGGAAATATTATTAGGCCCCGGTGTGTAAATGGTGATAAGCACAAAGGAGATGAGGGACAGCGTTTCAGGGTTCAAGCGATGTGATCCTTTTCCACCCGACGGAAAATCTCGATTTTTATCTTGTTAGTTTTACCATAAAAAACTTAGGCCAGGATGTCAAAATCGATAAAATTTTGTTCGAGAAAGCTTAAATTTTCATTTGGATTGTGCTATAATAATTGCCTCAAATGGCCCTCTAGCTCAATTTGGCAGAGCAGTTGACTCTTAATCAATTGGTTCGGGGTTCGAGTCCCCGGAGGGTCATATTTACTTATTGTGTATTGTGAGTCGGGAATGGGGAATGGTCACCACTCACAATTCACTATGTCTTCGCATAATAAGCTCAGTTCAAAACTTAAAGTAAAGACGTTGGTTCGGCGTCCCCAAAAGGGGAGGACCTTCGAGTCCCCGGAGGGTCATATTTTCTTGTCGTGAATTGTGAGTGGGGGATGGGGAATGGTTACTGCTCACAATTCATCATTCACTATGCTGCAGCATAACAAACTCAGTAATATATCATAAAGCAAAGACGTTGGTTCGGCGTCCCCGGAAGGGGAGGACCTCCGAGTCCCCGGAGGGTCATTTTTTCTTTTAAAGACGAAGACGTTGGTTCGGCGTCCCCGGAGGGTCATATATTTTGTGAATTGGTCATAGGGAATGGTGCATGGTCGTTTGAAATCCTAATACCAAATACCGAATACCTATTACCTGAGAGATTCTCAACTCTTCCCAATCCCAATCCCAATTCACCATTCACCACTCCCAATCCCTCTCCCATCTTGTGATTCGCCTATTTTAATGTTAGAATGTGTTCTCTGGAGGGATGGCCGAGTGGACTATGGCGCCTGTCTTGAAAACAGGTGTGGGTTTGCGCCCACCGTGGGTTCGAATCCCTCTCCCTCCGCCTTGAAACAAGAATATTCGGGGAGGTGCCAGAGTGGTTGATTGGGGCCGCCTGCTAAGTGGTTGTTGGGTGTTTAGCTCAACCGAGGGTTCGAATCCCTCCCTCCCCGCTCTATGAAATACTCGCGCTTAGATAGAGCGCTTTTTCACTATATTTGAAGAGTAAGCGTTTCGTTTTTAATTGAGAATTATCGGTAAATGATGAAGTTTTTTTCATCATTTGCCAATGCCGACGCCTTTATTGCTTTTATCATGTATAATGAATAACTGCAGTCTTTTGTTACACACTTATTAATCATAAATCAATACAAAGAAAGGTAGTTTTTAATGAAGAAAAATGATATTCCAGCAATCAGCATCGCTGTATATTGTATTGCGTTTTTGTTGGTCATTTATTCGGTTTGGGCAATTGTTAATACCTCAAAATATATTTCAACTTTGATTGATGCAGGTCAATTGCAATTTGCCGGAAATGAATTTGAAATTATTAGTTATCACCTCTCGACCTATGGGCAGTACATACTGTTTGCAGCTGTGTTGTTCATGTCCGGGTGGATTCTACAGAATATGTTTTCAAAAGGGGATGTCGAAATTGAGGCTGAAGAATTCGATGAAGACGTTGTGGAGTTGCCTGCGGAAGAATAAGCTTAGGCTGTTATCAGAATAAGAATAAACAGGAAGTAATACGGCTATAATTATTTAGCCGACCGAAAAAGCTCTGATCTGTTCGATTGGGCTTTTTTGATTTAATGTTTATACGCTTGAGACGAATGCTGACGAAATCCCAATATTATGATTTGTCTGACTCAGTTGAAACGACCTTCTATTCTACCGAAATGATAACTGACAGCAGAGAATACAATAATTGGGATAAGGGCTAGAGCAAATAGGATAAACTCCCAGATGCGAAGCAGGCTGCTGATGATGCTTAGGGCAACCAGCAGACCGATCACAAAGGTGACTTTGATCGCTAAATTCTTTTTCTTGCGGTCATTGGAACGAGTTTGCCAGAGGAGGTAGGCACCGATTAGCATCAAAGCCAGGCTGCTGGCAGGGATTGCTATGAGGATTTGTTTGCTTGACAGCCCCCATAAATTGAATAACATGATTCCGCAGCTCTGTGTGCGTGCTGGAGGATGTCCTTCTGTCAATTTTAGGAAAACACGTGCCAGAATCATATGGTCGAAGATGGTATTATCTGAGCTGATCATCCAGCGGATTTCAGTTTCTTCCCCGGGAGAAATGTAGGTACTTCTGTTACGGCGTACCATACTCTCATATTTACCTGGCATGCTGAGATGGGCTTGGAGAAAGGCACGCGTGGGCTTGTCATAAGGGTTACTCACAGTAACTGCGATTTTAGCAGTTTCTCCATTTGTGAGGAGTATGGGACACCTCAGTCGTGATATTTTTGCTTCTGCTGTTAGGTTGGGATCGTAGGATATGGATTCAGGATAACCCCAGAAGGACATCGCCTCCAGGTTGACCCAGAGTGCATAGCCGCCAAAATATAAACCGATGACCATACCAGCGATAAAGAAGAGATATCCAAAGATAAAAAGGGGGATGTTTTTTTTCATGTTTTTTCCTTGACGATCGTGGATTAATTATATTTTATCATATGCGACTTCAACACTCTTCTTTTTCAAGAGAGATCGTTTTACCTTTTGTGAATTTTAAGAGAAATTAACGTGGATTTCCCGAGTGGAGACCGTCTTATTAACAACTGTGCAGTTAAGGAAGGGCTGCAAGAGGTTATCTCCGCGTGGGAGATGTGAATAGAAAATAATGATTGTAATAAATGCTGCCATATGAGAGCCGGGCGGTTACAGCGCTGATGATAGATTACCTGTTTCCCAAACGGGAATTAACAAAAAACAGCGGAGAGGGAGGGATTCGAACCCTCGGTAGCCGCGAAGGCTACAACGGTTTTCGAGACCGCCCCGATCGTCCACTCTGGCACCTCTCCGGATAACAGGCATCCATTATACTCGAATTCAAGCAGGGGGTTAAGCGGCCCTAGAGTTCAAAGCTTTCCTTGCGTTTCGGAAAGTGTATAGGCGGGATGTTTTCATAAGCTCCCAGTTTCTCGATGAGGGTTTCTGCGGCATCCTCTTCGCCATGGACCAGAATGATGTCTTTGGCGCTGCTAGCGACCGATTTGGCATAGTCCACCAGCAAGCCCTGGCCGGCGTGGGCAGAGAGACCGTTGATTGTCTCTATTTGTGCCCGCCTGTAATATTTCTCGCCGAAGATACGCACTTCCCTTTCGCGGTCTGCCAGCCTGCGCCCGAGGGTGTGGGGCGCCATCCAGGAGACGATCAGGATCGTATTGCGTTCGTCGTCAATGTTGTTTTTGACATGATGGAGAATGCGCCCGGCTTCGACCATGCCGGAGGCGCTGATGATCACCATCGGGTCATCGCGGGTGTTAAGGGCTTTGGATTCTTCCACTGAGCGGGTGTAGGTGAGCTGATCGAAGTCCAGGGCAGGGTGGCGGTGTTCTGAGATGAAATCCCAAGTCTCCTGATCGAAACATTCCGGGTGGCGGCGGTAGATATCCGATGCTGCCACCGCCAGGGGACTGTCCACAAAGACGGGAACTTTGGGGATCTCGCCTTTGGACATGAGCTCGTTTAAGCAGTAGACTAGTGTTTGCGTCCGTCCCACTGAGAAAGAAGGGATGATCACCTTGCCGCCGCGCTGGATGGTTCGTTTTACCACCGTTTTGAATTCCTCGAAGGCTTTATTGATATCATCGTGGGGGCGATCACCGTAGGTGCATTCCATCATGAGCACATCTATGTCATATCCGCTTGGGAGGACAGGGTCGCGCAGGAGGGGCATATCGGGGCGTCCGATGTCGCCTGAAAACCACAGGCGCACCTTTCTACCGTTTTCATGCAGATCGAGAAGAACAGCCGCCGAGCCGAGGATATGACCCGCTTCGATAAATCGCGCCGTCACACCCGGGATGGGATGAAATTCCTGATCGTAAGAGATTTGCTGGAAGAGGGGGATGGTCTGGACGGCATCTTGAATGGTATAGAGGGGTTCCACGGGCGGGAGCCCTTGACGCTTACGTTTTTTGTTGACGTATTTGACGTCATATTCGTGGATATGACCCGAATCCTTGAGCATGATATCCGCCAGGTCGCGGGTGGCATGGGTGGCATAGATGAGGCCGGAATAACCGCTCTTGACCAGATTGGGCAGGTTGCCGCTGTGGTCGATATGTGCGTGAGAGAGAATGACCGCATCAATGCTGGCCGGGTCGAAATCAAAATTTAAATTGAAATCATAGGTGTTCTGACGTTTTCCCTGGAACAATCCGCACTCTAAAAGGAGTCGTTTGCCGTTGATCTCAATCAGGTGTTTAGAGCCTGTCACCGTTTGCGCCGCGCCATAGATGGTCAATTTCATATTAGATATCCTCGAAAAGTGTAAGAAATAAAAGAAAACCTGATTGCTCAGATCCTCAAACCCAAAACCTCAGAAGGTGCTGGAATATGTCTTATTCATTTTACCGTCAAATTATGGGGTTTATGCAGTTTTACAGCATCCGATTGATAAGCATGGACCTCAAATTGGCGATTTTCCGGATGAATATCTTAAGCTGTTTATAGTATCGCTTCTCGGTATAGTATCCCAGCAAGGGAAGGACTTTTTCTTTCCTTTGGGTGTGGTATGCCCTCCCGATCGCCTTAAGGAATTTGAAGAGGCTTCCGGTGGATGTGCTGCCTTTATGGATGATGAAGACAGTGAACTCGTCGTTCACGATCAGGGGTTGGTGCTCCTTCATTAATTTTAACCAGAGGGAATACTCAACAACGTCATCTTTGGTCTCGTTAAACCCGCCGTATTGCTGCACGGTTTCTGTTCTCATGAATGTGTTTTCATGGGAAATGAAATTCATGATGGATAGAGCAATTTCCAGGCTGGGCTGCAGTATGTGTGTTTGGGGGAGGACGATGATTCTCCCGTTCAGTTCTACGACGAAGTTCCCGGTCAGCCACACAACATCAGGATTCTCATTGAACAACCTAGCTACTTTTTCCAATGAATATTGGTCTAAGTAATAATCGTCGGAGTGTAGATAATGGATGATGTCACCGGTTGCCTCCTGCGTTGCGACATTCAATGCATTCCCCACCCCCATGGGATCGGATTGAATCAGTTTAATTTCATACTTCCCTTTATTCCGCTGGATGTAATCGTGAATGATTGCCAAAGTCTTATCTGTGGAATGGGAATCATTAATGATATGCTCGATATTATTGTAGGTTTGATTTTCGATGCTTTCCAATGCCCCCCTCAGGAATTTCTCGCTGTTGTAGGTACAGGTGATGATGCTGATCTTCGGTTTTCTTTCAGTGTTCATATGTTGGTAATCCTGCCTGATTCTTTATTAACTGTATCAATTTGTTTTAGTCACATCAATAATAACGAGCTTAAATTACACGTAAAATAATGTAATACTGAGTAAGGGGAGTTTTTGATAAAAAAGTGAGAGGCTGAGTGCCTAAAAAGAAATTATATCTTATATTATCAGAGATTGTCTATAATCTACCCAGCACAGTTCTAGTTGGGCTGATCTCCATTTTTTATGATTTCAAGAATTGCCTTTCCAAAACGGTCGAATCGAAAGGGTACATCTTGCATGTGTTGCTTCAGTCCCGTCATGTCACGGGGATTTTCCCAGGCGATCCGGTTGAGGACGTCACGCGGCAGCACGACATCTGATGGGATACCCATGTCTCCTGCGGTGAGCTTTCGCCATTCCCTCAATGCGTCTATGCGGTCAAGGATGGCATTGGCAGGGCGTTTATAGTGGGGAGGATGTATGGGTGGATGGTTTTTCCCTTCCTGCACAGCCTTAATCAATTGACCACCATAACGTCTTGCCAACGGGTCACTCAGTTTGGGTACCTTTGATAATTCATTCTTGTTTTTTGGGCAAACCTTGGCGATTTCGATCAAAGCCTGATGGCTGATGACTTTAAATGGTGGGCGGTCCTGAGCTTTTGCCTGTCTTTCACGAAATTGGTAAAGAGATTTTAGAACCGCTGCCTTTTCGGGGCTGAGATCCCTTGCACCGTGTAGCTTCCAAAAGTCCTCCTTGCTGGATTCGGTGGTGTCTTCAATATCCTCGGTGAGACGCTGGAAGTCCTCCAATGCGAGCTTCCATAGACCGGAGGATTCAAGTTCGCCCCTTAGTTTCTCCTGCAATGGGATCAGATAATGGCTGTCCAACCGGGCATATTCCAGCATATCGGGTTTGAGCGGCCGCTTGCCCCAATTGGCGCGCTGGTATTTCTTGTTCATCTGGATATTGAAGAATTTCTCCAACAGAGACCCCAGCCCGATTTTCTGATACCCCAGGGTGCGGGCGGCGATCATGGTGTCAAATAAATAATTGAACCGAAATCCGTAATCTCGGAACAGGCAGATCAGGTCATATTCCGCCGCGTGAAAGACCTTGAGGATTTGGCCAGACTGAAAAATGGGTGCCAGGTCGGAAAGATCCGGCAAGACCAGGGCGTCAACCAGATAATCTTTATCACGGGTTGAGAATTGAATCAGGCAAACCTGTTCCTGATAGGCATACAGGCTGTTTGATTCGGTGTCAACGGCTAAAATATCCTGCGCCGACAACTCATCAATTACATCGTGTAGTTTTTGTGGCTGGTCTATCCAGACCAGTTCCGTGTTTTTCAATGAAGCTAACATATCCTGATTATAGCGCATCAAATTTAATATGGGGTGAAGTGTGGTTTTTGAAAGGGGAAAAGCCCTTCCAAACAAAATTATTTTCATCCCATGTAGGGTGCGCAGCGCCTTCCTGCGCACCAAAATCATTCACAATCAATTATGTGGTGCGCACAAAAGAGGTGCACACCCTACTGCAGGCAGCGTGGTTTGTGAAAGGGGAAAAGGGAAGGATGCTATAATCTAGCATAATTCAGAAATTATGGAGAATGTGTTATGAAAGCTGTGCTTCAGCGTGTGAGTCAGGCATCGGTGTCTGTCGACGGGGAAGTTGTTTCGGAAATTGGAAATGGGCTGCTTATCTTGTTAGGGGTTGCGCCAGAAGATAATGGGGAAGTTGCTGAAAAGCTGGCGGATAAGATTGCCCACCTGCGGGTCTTTGAAGATGATGAGGATAAGATGAACCTGTCCTTGCTGGATGTCGGCGGGAAGGCCCTGGTGGTGTCACAATTCACGCTGTATGCGGATACCAGCCGCGGTCGGCGTCCCTCCTTTATTGGTGCAGCGCAACCCGAAATGGCCGAACCCTTGGTGGAGGATTTTGCACAAATGCTCGTTGATCGTGGGGTGCCCACACAGATGGGGGTATTTGGGGCGCGCATGGAGGTGTCCCTGGTGAATAATGGGCCGGTTACGATCGTGATGGAATATTAATCTATTCGTTTGGTGTAAAATTGGGGTTTAGCCGACATCATTGCCGTCCGCCAACCTGGCAGCCCGCAGGGTGTTGCGCAGGAGCATGGCAATGGTCATCGGACCAACGCCGCCAGGGACGGGGGTCAGCGCACCGGCGACTTCAACGGCCTCATCGAAAGCCACGTCGCCGACCAGCCGGTAGCCGCGCTTGCGGGTCTCATCATCCACACGGTTGACGCCCACATCAATCACCGTCGCGCCGGGTTTGATCCAATCCCCGCGTACAAATTCCGCTCTTCCCACAGCAGCGATGAGAACATCCGCTTCCCGGGTGATGGATGGGATATCTTTGGTATGGGAGTGGCAAATGGTCACGGTGCTGTTTTCTTTAACCAATAGCAAGCTGACGGGCATGCCGACGATGTTCGATCGCCCCAAGACAACAGCTTTGGCACCGTCCAGCTTTGTGCCGCTGTGTTCAAGCAGGACCATGATCCCCGATGGAGTGGCAGGGATGAATAGCGGCTCACGGCCTTTTTGTGCCAGTCGTCCGATGTTGATGGGATGAAAACCGTCTACATCTTTGTGAATATCAATGGTATTGAGGACGCTTTCCTCATCCAATCCAGCGGGCAGGGGAAGCTGAACCAGGATGCCGTGTATTTTCGGGTCAGCGTTTAACTTCCTGACTAAAGCCTCCACTTCTTCTTGATCGGCATCTTTTGGGAGTTCATGTCCTACTGATAGGATGCCGGCTTCCTGGCAGGTTTTTTGTTTCATGCGAACGTAAACTTTAGATGCCGGGTTGTCCCCGATAATTACTGTTGCCAGGCCGGGTGCTGGGAGGCCTTTGGATACCCGCTCACGAACGCTTTTCTGAACTTCTTCGCGTAATGCTTCAGCTATGGCTTTGCCGTCAATGATCTTTGCACCCATACATCCTCCGTTATCAAACGATTTTTAAGAATTATACCTGAATCACACGTTATAATTTTATTGTTATGATTTGGGATAGAGATAACGCAATGGTTGTCGGCATTGCCGGCGGCACTGGATCAGGTAAGACAACCCTTGCCGCTGTTCTGCTTGATCGTGTCGGACGGGATAATATCGCCTACCTTCCCCATGATGCATATTACCGTGACCAAAAAGAACTGCCTTTTGAAGTGCGTGCGAAAGTCAATTATGACCATCCTGATTCCCTGGAAACAGAATTATTAATCGTACATATCAATCAGTTAAAGAAAGGACAGGCGGTTGAAATGCCTGTCTATGATTTTACGACTCACAACCGTAAGGAAGAAACGGTCCATGTGGAACCCAAACCCATCATTCTCGTTGAGGGGATTCTTGTTTTTGTGGAAGAAGAATTGTACAGGTTGTTCAATGTCAAGATTTATGTGGATACTGATGCGGATATCCGCTTTATCCGAAGGCTTCGGCGGGACATTGAAGAACGCGGGCGTACGGTGAATTCTGTCATTGATCAGTATCTTCGCACGGTTCGCCCGATGCACCTGGAGTTCGTGGAAAAATCCAAGCGGTATGCAGATGTCATCGTGCCCGAAGGCGGTTTGAATGTGGTGGCGTTGGATATGGTGATTGCAAGATTACAGTCCTTATTAAATGGAGAATTACCCGTTGAATCCAAACGAAGCCAAAGACTCAGTTGATCCATTAGCAAGCTCCGAAAAATTGCCCTCAGGCAGTAGACTCTCTCAAAGATCTAAGAATTTCATTCGAATCGTCATCTTAATAGCTGTAATTGCCCTGACCGTCATTTTAGTTATCTACCGTGATCAGATACAGGCGTTGAAAGCCTATGGCTACCCTGGCATTTTCCTATTTTCAATTCTCGCAAACGCCACGATTTTTGTGCCGGTACCCGGTGTGGTGTTCACCTCTGCGATGGGCGCGGTGTTCAATCCTTTTTGGGTTTCCATCGCTGCGGGTGCAGGTGCAGCGCTCGGTGAGTTGTCCGGTTATTTGGCGGGTTTCAGCGGGCAGGCTGTGGTGGAAAACACGGATCGCTATAAACGGGTGGTCCGCTGGATGGAGAAATATGGGAATGTGACTATTTTGGCATTGGCTTTTGTCCCTAATCCTTTGTTTGATCTGGCGGGGATAGTGGCGGGTATATTGAAGATGCCGATCTGGAAATTCCTCATATATTGTGTGATTGGCAAGATTTTGAAAATGATGATATTTGCTTATGCAGGGGATTGGGTGATTAATATTATTGATCGAATATTTTGACCTCCCATTTTAGGAATTTATTTTCTGTTAAAATTATCAAGCTTTGATTCAGTTTGTGAAAGGAAATCATGAATATTCAAGCTGTTGACCGCTATATTGAAGAAAAATTAAATGAAAGTATTGAAGAGCTATCCCGCTTGTGTGCGCAGCCCAGCGTAGCTGCCCAGAATTTAGGCATTGATGCCTGCGCGGATTTGGTAGCTGAAAGGTTGAAAGAGCGAGGTTTTGAGGTCCAAATCCTGCCGACGGAAGGCTCGCCAGTTGTATTTGGGGAGCGAAAAGGAAAAATGGACTCAACGCTGATTGTCTATGACCATTATGATGTTCAACCCCCTGAACCGTTGGATTTATGGAAATCACCGCCTTTTGAACCGACCTTAAGGGACGGCAGGCTGTATGCACGCGGTGTTGCTGATAACAAGGGCAACTTCATTGAACGGCTGCATGCCATTGACGCCATCCTGGAGGCGGAAGGGGAGCTTCCCTGCAATGTGAAGTTTGTGGTGGAGGGCGAGGAGGAAATCGGCAGTGTTCACCTGGAACCTTTCGTCAAAGCCCATCAGGAGCTCCTGTCCGGTGATGTGTGTGTATGGGAGATCGGCGGGGTTGACCACGAAAACACGCCTATTCAAATGGTCGGTATGCGCGGCATCTGCTATGTGGAGCTGCACGCACGAACCGCCAATCAGGACATCCACTCAGGGACAGGCGGCTCAATCTTCCCCAACGCTGCATGGTGGTTGGTGTGGGCTTTGAGCAGCTTGAAGGATAAGGACGAGAACATCCTCCTCCCGAGTTTTTATGAGGATGTCGTACCGCCGACGGAGCGGGAGAAAGAACTTTTGGCGCAGGGGCCTGAGATGATGGCTTTTTATAAGGAAAAATATGACCTGGACGGCTTCCTGAAGGGCATCAATTATGAACTGGAACTGGCCATCGAAGGTGTGTATGAACCCACCTGCACGATCTGCGGTCTGACGGCGGGATATCAAGGTGAGGGCTCGAAGACGGTGCTCCCAGCAGAGGCGCGCGCCAAGGTGGACTTCCGCCTTGTGCCAAATCAGATGCCCGAAAAGGTCCTCTCCCAATTGCGGGCGCACCTGGACGCGCATGGCTTTGAGGATATTAAGATCGTCAATCTGGGTGGCAATCCGCCTGCTAAAACCGACCCGGACCATCCAGCTGTGCAAATGGCGGTGGAGGCAGCGAAGGACGTCTATGAAAAACCAACGCGGGTGATCCCCATGGTAGGCGGTTCCGGACCGAATTTCATTTTTCAGAGGTATTTGGGCGTCCCGATCATTTCCTCAGGTGCTGGTGATTCGGAGACCCGGGCGCATGCCCCCAACGAGTCGATCAGCCTTGATTTGTATGTGAAGGGCGCTAAACACTTTGCTCGCCTGCTCAAATTGATGGGTGAATACAACTAATCTACTGAATTTCTGTGGTTGAGGGCGGGGCACGGCTCGGCTTTGATGACTTTCATATAATTTTATGTTTATTGAACTTTTAAAATTTTTCTTGACCTTCAGGGCAATCGCAAAGTTTACCAGAGATATTTCTGACACTGATAGTAAACTAACAACCCCATCCCCAGCCCTTCCCCTTGGAAAGGTGTATAGACCGGGGACATAGGTAACACATGTTCGGAGACATAGGTAACACTTTTTTGTAGAATAAGGGCAAAAACCGAGCTTTGAAGAGGAGTTCAGAAATGCCCTGGAAAGAAGAAACTCTTATGTCTATGCGAGCAGAATTTATAAGATTAGCAGAGCAAAAAAAGATCAGTTTTATTCAACTATGTCGAGAATACGGAATAAGTCGAAAGACGGGCTATAAATGGCTCCACCGTTATAGAGAAGGTGGCATAGAAGCGCTTGAGGACCAATCCAGACGGCCACATCATAGTCCCAGTCGGACGCCTGCAGATATAGAAAATTTAATATTGCAAACCCGAGAGGAATTCCCCGCATGGGGAGGCAGAAAAATCAAAGCCTATCTTGAAAGAAAAGGACGCCCTAATATTCCATCTCCCAGCACCATCACTGAAATTCTGAAACGCTTCGATCAAATTAATCCTGAAGAAGCCCAAAAGCACAAAGCCTTTCAGCGTTTCGAAATGGAGTATCCCAATCAACTCTGGCAAATGGATTTCAAAGGCTATTTCAGTTTGGAGGAAGGAGGAGATTGTCATCCGCTCACGATATTAGATGATCATTCTCGTTACCTCATAGGATTGAAGGCTTGTCCAAATGAAACCAGGAAGACCGTTCAGTCGCATCTATGTGAGGTTTTTGGTCATTTCGGCTTGCCAGAACGTATGCTAATGGATAATGGATCTCCCTGGGGATATGGAAAAGAACGTCCTTTTACTGGTCTCACAGCATGGCTAATGCGCTTAGGGGTGAAGGTTATTCATGGCAGACCTTATCATCCTCAAACCCAAGGAAAAGATGAACGACTTCACCGAACATTGAACACTGAGCTTCTCACCAGAACAGACATGCTTAATCTAGAACAATGTCAGACAGCGTTCGATCGATGGCGTGAGGTATATAACGAGCAGCGGCCCCACGAGGCGCTGCAAATGGCGACCCCTCAGGATCACTATCATCCTAGTTCACACCCCTTTTCTGGGATAATGCCACCCCTTGTTTATCCTCCAGGTCATATCATTCGCAAGGTGGATAAAAATGGGAAGATATATTTCAAAAACCAACGGTTTCGTGTTGGAAAAGCTTTTAAAAATCAGATCGTTGGCCTTCTTCCTGTTGATCCTGAGAATGATGTCTTTCACGTTTTCTTTTGTGATGAAATTATTGATAAAATTGACCTGAGAGATTGCGAATGTTAAAAAACAGTGTGTAACCCATGTCCCCGAACGACTGTTACCCATGTGTCCTGTCTATACA
>Ga0307427_1000054_pt1 | contig 96349 bp, 87 predicted proteins | sample SalMarWE160190MG_FD_202162 | JGI IMG/M metagenome (GOLD analysis project Ga0307427, IMG submission 202162) | Salt marsh sediment microbial communities from the Plum Island Ecosystem LTER, Massachusetts, United States - WE1603-190 | ecosystem: Environmental > Aquatic > Marine > Intertidal zone >...
ATTCATTAAGATAAGCTGCTAAATAATTGGTTAATTAATAAAACCATTATCTCATAAAATATGACAGTTTAGCAGAGTAGAACCCTGTATATAATTTTATGATATACAACCTAAATAATTTCACAGCTTATCTGTTCTTTTTTATCTCTACTACTTTTAAATGAATTTCTTAAGTAACAACAAAATGTGTTCCAGTTAAGTATCAGGTGAAGGAGTATCAGGACAACTATAATTATGCCGGACCAGTCATGTACAAATCTGTACAATGCTTTTGCACTGAGGTCTGTAATATTTAAAACATTAAATCCTGTAGCACCACCATGCATCCTGCCGCCTCCGGCTACCAAACCAAAAAACATTGCAAACCCTGTAAACATGTTTACAAGAAATGCCACAATCATTGCAATATCTATACCGAGTTTTATCTTGAATTTTATTTTTTTCATGTTTTACCCATCTTTCTATAACTATTTATTTCTACCAAAGCCTTTTGAATTATTGTTTATTAACCTGCTTTTATTCATCTCGCAATTCCCATCACAGCTATTATCGCTTAATTTATTTTCATGCCTGTAAGAGAAGTTATTCTGGATTTGATCTGTTTCTTCATTATTGTGCATATAACAATTATTTTCCCTGTACTGGTATTGCTGCTCAGTGCAGTTTTCATTATTGCATTCATTCTTAAAGTTATTTTCATAAGGACAGTTTAAGCTGTCAGGCTCTTCCTTCTGCAGTCTATATTGATTTCTATTTTCTGAAGAATTAGTGCATTCACCATCTGACTCACGCAATCTATTGTTTATTCCGGTTACTCCATTGGTATTATCGGAATTTTTCTGGTATGCATATATGCTGCCTGCGCCGAGAGTAAATACAACAGCTCCTATAATTATTCCAAGTACTATTTTTTTTAACATAAATTTTCCTTTCTTATTTAGCTATTTATTGATATAAACGAAAATTTTCTTCAAAATGTTATAAAATATAAGAAATTTTTAAATATATTGAATTTCGCTCTGCCTTGTGTTTGTTTGAAGGATATTAAAGAGACTGGATATTTGAAACAATATGAGTACCCAATAAATAATTTATCAAGCTCTGATAGAGGTGACATTATTAATAATGAGATTCCAGGATTAATAGAAAGGATTAAAACATACAATATCAAGGGCTTAGTTGATGAAAAAACAAAGGTTATTCTTATAAAAAAAGTATTATATGAGATATTAACAGAGACTTTACTAAAAAATAAAGAAATAATATTTGATAGAAAAGCTGGGATTGAAAAATTGGGCTATCCTAAGTGTTTTAATGAGCCAGACTTTGTTAGGGGCCTTAAGAGAATAATATATAATACTTATTAATTTATAATTGAATTTTGATTAAAAGTAATATTTTTGTTAAGTATATATTAAAGTATATTCATAGTTTTACTTTAATATAAAACAATATGAAATTTATATTCGGAGGTTTATAGGTTCATTTTCTGAAGTGATAATTGATAATTCATTAATGTTTTCTAAAAGGCATGATATTTTTTGTTTAATATTCACCTTAATTTAAATTATTCATATTAAAAGATTCATATTTAAATCATTTACAATCCATATTGTTACATCAACCTATCAAACCATTTCTTTTTAAACTGGGCATTTATTTGTGGAGTGGATACTCAATAAATTATCCCTCTAATTTTGCCTCAAGCTCTGATTTAAAATCTTTATAAGTCTGTTCTCTCAAAGTCTTGAAAAATATTTCATAGCTCTCCGGAGAAAGGAATTTAAAATAATAGTTCTGCTCTTTCTGTAATTTATTGACTGTTTCAAAATGTCTCTTGGAATATTGGAGTTTAGCTTTATTTTCATCGGAAGCATCATTGTCCATTTTTATTTCTACCACAATAATATCATCACCAACCTTGATAAAAAAATCAGGATTGAAGCTTCCTTGCTTGGGGTGTTCACCTTTTCTCCAGGAGTATTCAATAGAATAGAAACCCATGTCCAGAGATTTTATCCATGCATCAATCGCCTTGGCATTTTCTTCTTTAACTAAACCTTGTATGAATTTTCTTTCTGGCCTATATGCAGATAATGCTATGTTGTGTGGAGTTTTGAAATTATATCGGTTTTCAACCTTAACAATATCTATAAGTTCTCCATCATCTTTTAATTCCACTAATTCTTTTAAAAGTTTTTTATCTGACTCATTACCCAGGACTATAGAGTAATCATCCCAGAAAATTGTGCTTTCATGACGGAGTGCTCCTACACCAACAATGTTTTTATTCATATTCTGAGTATTAATTTTATAAGGTTCTTTCGATTTAGGAACTATTGTTGGAAAGGTACTGGATTTTCTTTTAATAACACCAAATGCCTGCAATGTCTTCTGACGATTTTCTTCACCAACCATACCTGTGTGATCAGCTATTTCTTTTAAAGACCGTTTAATAATCTCTGTAATTCTACTTTTAGGCCATTCTCCGCAATAGTCAGTTCCAGCATCCTGGTCAAATACATACAGCCTATTAAAAATATCATTGACTACTTCATCTACAGGATACATTTTATGTGAAATAAAATAATCCTTTTTGTCTCTTATTTCTGTTATTACTGTTTCATATTCTGTTTCATCTGGGATAATTTCCGCTTGACTTGAATAAGTTATAAACCCTTTTTTAAGTAATTCGAATGCATCCTCTTTTGGGTATTCTCTAACCTCTTCTATTATTTTATCGTAATCAATCTGGTAGAGATCAAAGTTATAATCCTCTTTTTTTTCAACCGGGTATGAATAAATGCGCTTCTCAATTTCTAAAACTTCATTTACCAGGTGTTTAATACTACTTGACCACCTGTCGTGATTAAAAACAGTTACAACTGGTTGATTGTCTTTATAAGCATCTGGTATCCTAAGCCCTCTACCCAGGACTTGGGCGATAAGAAGTTTTGAATTAAATGCCCGCTCCTCATGCGGAACAATCTGAAAGACATTTTTAACATCCCAACCTTCTGATAGCATGCTTACAGAGGTAATCCATTCAATAGTGTTTTCCTTATCATCTACTCTTCTGAGGATTGGTATATTATTCTTATGCTCGTTTGCAGAGGTAACGATTAAAACTTTTTTGGCAGACTGCTCTTTGCTTATTCGTTCTTTCTTGGCAAGAAATTCAATCAGTTTATCAGTTAGACGTTTGCAGGCTGCAATATTTTGAGTAACAAGGATGGTCAGAGGTTTTATCTTGTGGTATTTGATTGTTTTATTCTCAGTATGGTTATCATAAATTTTTTGAAACTTCTCATCCTCACTACCAGAGGAGTCCTCAGCTACATAACGAATTAATTTAACAAATTTCTTCTCAATGGAATCTCTTAACGAAAATCGATGAATGACATCAGTAAAATAGTCATCTCCTATATAGCAAGTGCCTGAAACATTTACAATAAACTTAAATCCATATCTTGGGTCGAGTAAGAATTCCTTCCATTTTTTAAGTGCTCTATCAGAGGGGCTCATCATATGGTGTGCTTCATCATTTAGTACCAGAGTCCGATCACCTTTTCCAATAAGACTGTCCTCTATAGCAGACTTAGTGTTTATATATGTAGCATGGATATTTTCGATACAGATATCACCTTTTTGAATGGTATTTGATGCATTAATGATACCCGGATTAGTAATTTTAGATTCAGCAGGCAAAAGGTCTTTAAGTGTTCTATCAGCAGATAGGATACGAAATTTTTCTGTTAAACCAGATTCGATAGTATTTGATGGACATAAGACTAATACTTGATCTACAGCTCCCTCGGCAAGCATAATGCGGGCAATACCATACATAACATAGCTTTTACCTGTAGCTGTTGCGTGGTCCAAAGAGCAGGAAAGCTTTTCTGGTAGTTGTAGGTACTTAAGAAATTCTTCAAAGGATGAATACTTCTCCTGGAGTTTAGTGTTATTACTGTAATTTTCTTCTGCAAGTTCCTTTAAGTTTGTATATTCGCCACCCAAAAAATACCTTGTAGTCTCCCGTATTGCTTCTTTTTGATATTCTCTATTTGCACAGAGGGTATCCAGGAAAGCTTCATATTTGTTTGGATTAAATATTTTGGGATTATAATTGGCAGATACCTTGAGTACTAAGTCTTTATTTTGAAAGGTTTGTCGCTCAAGCATGACTATTTCATCTCCTTATCTTTAAAATCAGACAAGGTCTTGATTTCCCGCTTCTCATTACCGAAGATGTCAATGTAAATGATCATCGTTTGCCCCTTGACCTTTTCTTCAGCAAAGCGCACCTCGTAGTTAATTTTTTTTAAATCTTCGGCATAAAAAACATCATCCAAGTCAAAAACCTCTCCATTAAAGTCATAATCTAACATAATCATTGAAAGGGTTTCAAGGTTAGCAAACTCGATGGGTTTACGAGAGATGATCTTGCTCTCAAAATTCTCAATCTTGATGACACATTCTTTTGTATTTTGGTTTAAAAAGTCAGCTTTCTTAGGTTTATCTATAAAATATTTACACTCTACTGTAGGTACTTGGATAAAATCAAAGCCTACAGAGTCTACTGTATCATTTACAGCCATTTCACTTATAGGCTGCTTAATCTTGGTAAAACCACGATTGTGGATTTCTTCAATAATTGAATAGGGGATACGAAGAACAAAGTATTTCGTTCCTCCTTTCTCAATATAGTCCTCAAGAAATTGTACCGATGCAGCAGGAGCAATAATGAAGAAGCGTTTGCCGATTCTGGTTCCAAGACTTTTGTGAAGATCGTCAATAAATCCTCTATTCATCATGGTGTTTTTGTATTTCTGATAATCAAAGACCATAACGCTGTCCGCGCCAAGGTAACCATCAAGTTCAATCTTTGAGATTTGATGTTTTTCGTCCCTACATTGAAATAGTTTTAAGGCAAAATCTCTATACTGCTCCCATGGAAGTTCCTTAATAATTTTGTAGTCATAAAGGCCTGCGTTATAGAGTGTGAAGGGTTTATAAGGTTTTCCGTATTTCTTTTTTGGGTTTACAAGATCCTTACTTTCAGCAATATTTAAGAGCCGCTTCTGCATAGTATAGATTGCAAGTTTTCCACAATCTATCCCTATCCAATGTCTATTGAGCTTCTCCGACACAGCAAGGGTAGTCCCTGATCCAGCAAAGCAGTCCAAAACAAGATCACCACAACTGGATGAAGCCTTGATAATACGATGAATTAGAGCTTCGGGTTTCTGGGTAGGGTAATTTGTTATTTCGGGAGAATTAACAATTGTTTGAAAACTTGCAATATCTGTCCATACATCAGTAAGGGGAACTCCCTTGGCTTCGTCCAAAAATATCTTTTTTGTTTTTGTTATGGTTTTGAATTTTCTTCCATTTTTGTCTGTCTGGAAGCGCTTAAGTTGTTCTTTGTCATAAGAGAGGTACATTTTATTGAAAACTACTTTATCACTCTTCGAGCAGTAAAGAATTGTATCGTGACCACGTACAAAACTGTTTACCAAACTTTTATAACCAGCTGCGCCTTTTAAAGTCCATATTATTTCCCTCTTGAAATTTTGTTCTCCAAATACTTCATCTAATATTATTTTAACATAATGCACTTTCTTCCAATCCAAATGTACATAGATGCTACCATCCTCGCTTAGCAGTTCTCTTAAAAAAACTAACCGATTCCTTAAAAATTCCAAAAACCTTGCACCGGAAATCTTGTCCTGATATGCTTTTTGATCTTGGCTTCCTTTAAATTCTTGCCTTGTTGCAAATGGCGGATCAATATAAATCAATCTCACCCCTGGTGTCCCATCAGCATTTTTCAGTTTTCCTTCCTGGTTCATTTTCAGCAGGGTTTTAAGCACCTGAAGATTATCGCCAAAGATAAGCATGTTTGTCCAATCCTTACCATCTTCAGAATTACTGAAAGTCTTAACTTTCTGCAGAGGTACTGCCATTGTATCGGCAAGGATGTCCTCTTCACGTTCCTTCTCTGCATATGTGAGTTCATATTCCTTTTTGGTATCAAAAAGAATTGTCTTGTAATCTTCTGGCAAAGACTTACCCTCCTTGAGGAGACTTACAATTCTTTCAATATCTTGTTCTGAAATTTTTCCCATATCTTTTTAATTTTTATATTAATTTTAATTATTGCTTATATAAAAAACAAGAAAAGTATCTGCGATTAATTTAATATTTCAATTATATAGAATTAGCTATTTTAATGATATAAAAAAAGATATTTTTGATAAATGGTATAAATTCCTTTACCTTGGTATTATCGTGTCACAGAATGCTGTAAACATTGCGTATAAATGCATTATATTTGAACTTTGCTGGAGTACTTTTCACCGCACAAACTGGTTAAAGCCGTTCATAGCTGCTTTTACCTCTTCGTTGGCCAAGCTTAAGTAAATCTGAGTGGTTGTGATGTTGGAATGGCCAAGAATAATCCTGAGGGTTTCTAAGTCTTTTATCTGTTTATAGAACTCGGTTGCGAATGAATACCTCAAGGTATGTGGCGAAACATTCTTATTTATACCAGCTTTAAGAATGTATCTTTTTACTGCCAATCCTATATATCTTGTACTTACCTGGCCACCTTTTAATGTGCAGAAAAAATATTCACCTTTGGGTCTTCTATCCTTCCATCTCTTCAAAAGTTTAGCCGTATGTCCGTTTGGTATCGTAAGATCTCTGTCTACACCACCTTGCCATTTACCACTCTCAATTTGTTTTCGGTCAGGTTTATATGTCCTGGTTTTAAATTGGTTACCTCTGATACACGCAATCCAGTGTTTAACATAACAGTCATCATAGCAAGGTTTCTATGTCCAGTAGGATATCTTGGATTTGGAATGGACAAAAGTTTTGATGCCTCAATATTGTTTAATATTTCCGGTAGTTTTTTTCTCCGACCATACATAATAAGCTCCTCTCCTTATTCAAGAAGGAACCATATCACATAGGTTTTGGAATATCTATTATAATAACAGGAATAATATTAAAGATATTTATGGCTGAAAAATTGTAGATTTCAAGGATTAATTTCAAGCAGACTTCTTATTTCTCTTATTGTATCTCTGTCATTGTAATACTTTGGAAAATCAACTTTTGCTTTGTTTAATATGTTGAAACCTTTTTGCTTGAGAGTATTATTTAAAACATTAAAAAAACACTTTTCTTTATTAAAATTATTTTGGTCTTTCTATCAATTTTGTTTTGGTTTTCAAGATTCTTAAGTCTATCTATAAGATTATCTGTTTCTTTTTGAATAATTAATTCTCTATTTCTATCAGTTGTTGTATTGATAGGATAATCAACAGCATCTATCAAAAAATAACCTCTGTTTTGAAGGATCTTTAAGAAGCCAATCTTTGAATCATTTCTTGTGTAACCCTTACCATCACCAAGAATTGCTGTTGTTATGGTAGAAAGCAGAATTTCTTGCTTTGCAAATTTAAAGAAGAAAAATGAACCGTTGGTAGGTGGTGATTCAGCAATAAAAAGAACTTCAATTTTTTCAGGTAAAAATTCTTCTGCTGCTTCTTTATATGTACTTATGTCAAAGCTGTTCAATGTATAATTTTGTTTTAATAGATCTTTATTTTATATACATTTACTCTCTACGGATTACTGTAATAAACTTTGAAATCTACTTTTTTATTCAAAGCATATAAAAAAATTAAAATCCATTTTTTAAATTTATTTGATCTTATTGAAGAGTTAATATGGTCATCTATTTCTTTCTCAGACATATCACCAGAATCCGCAATATTTAATACTGTGAAACCAAAACGCTCATTATTAAAAGTCATTGTAAAATTGTGATCTTTCCCATCTTTTAAGGAATTTTCTCTTATCACTTTTATACTTTTTATCACCTTATCCTTGGTTTCCTTGTCAAAAAGTAATAGAGTTGTAGTAACCCCTGTAAATCCAGGTTTACCAGTATTTTCAATTTCAATTATAAGTTTTTTGAAATCTTCATTAATTTCCAAGCATGGTTTTTTACCATCAGTAACTCTTCCTGCTTTATAATCATAATACCGGTCTATTTCCTGAGTATAACCACTTGGAATTATTTTGACTTTACTCTTATTTTTATTATCAAAATATAAACCTTCCTTAAAAAAATACATCAAAAAATCGAGCTCATCATTTGCATAAAATTGAGGATGATCATTTGCTTTTATTCTCTCTTTAAGGAAACATAAAAATATGGAAGGAGATTCGATTAGCTCACTTATTATTCTTAAATCATTAATATATACTGACCAAGGCCAATCCATACCTTCAATCAAACCTATTTCTCTTAATGAATTTAACTTTGTGGAAATATAAGACAAGTTTTGCAGGGTTACATTTATTAAAAATATATTTTTATATTTTTCTTTATCGAATATTGTTATTGCTTCCAGTCCATTTTCATATTCAAATTTTGGCTTTGTCGTGTTTAATATATAATCTCTTGTTCTTAATGCCTGCACATATGCTTCATCAATTAATTTCTTTATCTGTACTTTTATTTTTTCAGGGCTACCTCGTTTTGCAGATGTTGCCATTGTGCCTGCTTTGGCTTCAATAATAAAAATATTATCATCATATATTAAAAGACCATCAGTAGATGTTCTTGTCTTGGTCCCATTTTTTTCAACCCAGTAAAATAATTCATCAAATATATCCGCGTTTGGAATAATATTTTTTAAATATTCAAGGGACTTTCTTTCCAGATATTTTGAACGTTTTTTTGTATATATATTTTGGAAGTAGGAATTATCCTTATTTTTTATTAATACTTCAAGAATATTATCTATATTCCTGAACAATACTGTAGGAAGAAAACAGTAATAAGTATCATTGTTTTTTATTATAGGTTTTTCAAAGATTATAGAATCATTTGTTGGCCATGCGGGACTTTTTTCAAATTTTAAAAATTGTTCATTATCACCAAAAGAACAACTTAATAATTTTAAAAATTCTATCGGTACTTTATTATTGGGTGTAATCTCAAAAGGATTTTCTTTGGCTTTTTCCTGCAGTTGAATCATTTCTTCTATTTTATTTTGATCAGTTGTGCCGTGTTTCAGCTGCCTGTCTTTTAATTCCATATACAATAAGAGTGGTTTTATCTCATCTTCCATATTGCCATTCAATTGTAATTCTACTTCATTTATCGCTTCCAATATCTGACTGGTATCCATTCCAAAATTTGTTTTTAAAAAAGTATCATGGTCAGAAAAAATATCTTTAATCATTTCGAGATGATGTTCAATAATAGATTCTCCTCTTACAAATATGTATTTTATAATTGATAATAATCTTAATTCTGACTCTACTTTGTCATATTTTTCTTCAACATTTTCAAAAGTATAGAACCATAAAATATTCTGAAATAAATCCTCGATAATTTTTTCAAAATATCGTATTTTGTGGTCTGAAGGTTTATTAATCTTTTTTTTATAGAATTGAGATAATATAAGGCTCTGAACATATTCAACATAACATTCCTTGCCTTCATGGGTGGTTTCTTTATAAAGTTCGGGACTTCCAAAAATATTTTTAATTGATATTGGTATAAGGAAAAAAAGAGGATCAAATTTTTCTATCAGTTTAAGCAGTCTGTTTATTGATAAATTAATTTTTTTCTTAAGAGTTTTCCTATTAACTTTTAGAAATTCTCTGTATTTTTTAAATTCATCAGCAGTAAAATCAGATTTAAAATGGACATATCTACCATCTCTTGTAATTGTTATTGGACCATATTTTACTTCTTCGTAATCATTATTTTTAATTTCCATGTTTAAGAATTCATTCAAATCTTAAAATATTTTATTCAATGATTTTTAAGACAATACTTTTTTAAATTATCTTGAAAAAAGAGCTTATTTCAGATGTATTTTAAATTTATTACCTTCTTTTTTTATCTCCCAGATGCCATGTTTTTCAGGAGCATATAATTCCAACATATTGTCATTATTATTAAATAATAAGTCGTATTGTGTGTTTGCAATTCTTTCTTTTTGATTGTAAGACCAGTGTATCCTTAATGGATTATTTACTGTTAATAAATAGATATTTCTTTGGAGTGTATTTTTATTTACATTGCCATATCTATCTATTGCAGCTGCAATTATATCCTTACTGTTAAATTTTCCCCCCATGTCTTTAACCACACTTGTAATCATCATCCATTTAGGGATACCTGGGTTATTTTCTTTTTGTAATCTAAAAGTTACTTTATTATCTTCATTGCTTTTTGCTTGAAGTTTTTTATTATAATTAAAACCCCAGATAGCGTTATCAATCATTTTAGGAATAGAAGTATTAAATCCTTCAGGCCTGTGATTCTTCAAAGATAAGTTCGTTTTCTTCTGTATGAAATTAAACTTTTCGAACATTTCCCAAAACTTTTTAACTTCTGCATTTATTGATATACTTTTATAACCATAGAAAAAATATAAAATATTTTCCATATCCATAGGAGGAATTAAATCTGGAATAAAATGAGCAAGAGTTTTCGATACACTTACAAGTTTTGCATTGCTTTCCATAACATTTAAATTATTAAATAAGGAAATTATTTCACCTTTTATTGAATTTAAATCTGTTAATCTTTCCAACTCAAAATTTTTTAAAGAAGCGATAGCATTAACATTTTTTAAAATGTTTTCTTTAAAATCATCAAATTTTTTTATTTTTGCTCGTCTTTGATCCAGTCCCCATTTTCTTAATGTTGTATGAACAGCTTTTAAAAAATGATCCGTTTTGATTAAGGTTTCATAATTATCTGTTTTGCGAATCATATCTATCACTTTTATATGCTCGGCTACACCTTCTCTCCAGCTTGTATTCAACCCTATAGCTTTTTCTGATAACTTAAGATAATACTCGAAATTATCTATAAGCTTTTTAATGTTACCAGAAGCATTCTCAACATAAGAAATGGTTTTTGTTTTATTTATTTTTTTCATAGCACTTCATGCACAATAATTTTTCTTCAAACAAAAGAGAACAGTTTTTACAGATTCCAATACCACATCTTGCGCAAACGCCTACAGCATAAATATTTTTATGGTTATAACATTTCATTTTTTATTCTTTTATACTTTAAAATTCCAGTTCTAGATTCTTTATAAGAGGGGTAAAAACCTTTCTAAATTTAATCAATAATGGAGCTGCCCATTCAATTATAAGCTGGAGCTCTGCATAATTATTTTCTATAGAACCTGTAGTTGCCACATAAACTCTACAAGCTCTTTTACCTGGAATTTCATCCCAGATAAGCTCCTGTCCTATATTTTCTTCTATTTCTAATCTTTTCTCTTTTAATTGCTCAAATGCAGATTTGTTTACTTCTTCTATTCCGGTATCAATATAAATCTCCACTTTAAACTTATCGCCCAATATAAAAGATGCAACCAATGAAAAACCACTTCTACCAACACCAAGGCTCCAGTATGAGGAAGGGGAAACATTACGAGTAAAACTGCTATCTTTTTTAAGTAAATTTTTTTTAAGTTTTTCAAAAAACTCCATATAACTTTTATATCTTGGTGTTATCTCTCCAGGTGGTAGACTTCTTCTTTTTGATGGAGGTGGGCCTGCCGCTATTCTAAAATTTGGAGCTGGAGGGGATGACTCTATTTGAAAGACTTCAAGCTCTATTGCATAAAAAGTAAGATCTTGAGGTGTAATTGAATTTAACCATTCTACAGCCTCTTTGTGCACAATCTGAAATTCATTTGCTATCCATATAATAATACCTGCTTCCTTTGCTGCGGAATAGGTTATAAGTTTTCCTAAATGATCATGGTTTGATATGCCAAACTGGTTTTCAATAATAACTGGGGACTGTGTATAATTTTCAGTTCCTGCAAGATCAAGCCTACAATTATGTATATATTCCTCTTTGCTTATAATCTCAATCTGTAGGTTAAGTACTTCATTTAAAACATCAATATTATCTGATACCCAAACAGATAAGTCTTTTTCCTCATGAGGCCATATTTTTCTGATTTCTGTAACGGTAAGTTTTTTTAATTTGCCAACGTTTGCCATAAGAATGGAAATTTTAATATTAAATAATTATATGCTTTATTATAAAACCGTACTGATTATAAAGAAATAATTTTTTATTATTATTTATATTAACTTTAAGTATTTATCATGAGGTTTATCCAAAATCTTTTCCTATCAGTTCTTTTATAGCATTACAAAACGCTTTCCACTGGTAAGGATAAGAATTATCTCCTGACGAGGAAAACTTTTTATTATTTGTAAAATCAAATCTTACGCCCCAGTTTGTGCCATCCATTACTCCTGGATTTGGGTAATGTTCTTTCCACTCTGTAATTTTTATTTTACTTAATTCTTTTAGAAATTTTTCAATTTTTGATTCTGAAAGTAAAATAGTTTCAGAACTTTTTGGTTTGCAACCATGTTCGTATACTTTATATTTTGCGCAGGCTTTTTTAAAATCAATATCTACTATAAATGAATATCCCATATATCCGCCAACATAAACACTAGTCTTTTTTATACTTTTTATCATATTGTTTATTCCTTTTTTGATTAATTGTATACTATGTATTTCTATAAATTATATTAATACCACTTAGAGTTTCAGTTGCCAGTATCATATAAAATATGAAATCTCCGAGTGGAAAAAGACTGTGATTCATATTTTTGTTGTTCTATCTTAAGCTTTCAATTTTACATATTAAAAAAATTATAAAGATTCTGAATAGACTGCAAGACCTGCATTTAATTGTATAACTGGTATAAGTTAAATATATCATACAGTATATATTAATGAAGAAAAAAAATGATTAAAATAAAAAATAAAATCTGATTAATTCAACTTAAATTATTAGATATGTTAAAAAAGATTATGGTTAAGATTGAGTTATTGATAAAATAAAGTTAAAATTAAAAAATAATCATTTAAATGAAATATTTATGAGCAAAATTTTAGTAACATATGCTTTCATAAAATCAATTTATGATAAGAATAAAGATTACTTAGATACTTTTTCTCCTTTAACATTACTTACTATACAAAGAAAAAATAAATCTCTGAATATTGATGAAATTCAAAAAAATTTATTTGATTATTACAAAATCAATATTCCACTTTACACATTAAAATCAATATTAAAAAGAAGTAAAAGGAATGGTTATTTAGATAAAAAGGATAAAGAGTATCTATTAACAAATGAAGGTATAAAATTTTTAGATAGTTTAGAAACTGAGAGAGAAGTAGAAAGGAGAATAAATTATTTAATAGATGATTTAAAAAAATATATTAATGACTCTTCATTAGATGAAAAAAAGGTATTAGAAATAATATTACACTTTGTAAATAAAAATATTGAGTCATTAATATATTTCTGCGAGGATAGAGGTAATTTGGATTTAATATACGATATGACTAAAAAGACTTCTTATGAAAACATTTTAATACGTTATTTTCATGATATTGAAAAAGAAAATCCACAGATTTGGGGAACACTACAAGACATTGTTTATGGTTCTATAATCTCTTTAAGTCCAAGCACAATTGATATAACAGAAGAAGGAAAAAAAATATGTTATTTGCAAATTTTTATTGATTCAAATTTTTTATTTAGTTTATTTGAACTTCATACAGAAGAAATTTCTAAACCGATTATAGAGTTATTTAGATTAATGAAAGAATATAAGTTCATAATAAAAATTTTTGATTTTACTATAGATGAAGTTATTCGTGTTTTAAAGGGATATATCAAAAATAAAAATAAATATATATCAGGGATAGGAGTTTCATCAATATATAGCACACTTAAAAATAAAAATTGGTCCTCACAAGATGTGTTAATATTTATTCAAAATCTATATGATAAGGTGAAACAATTAGGTATAGAATATTATAGGACAAATATTGATATTAAAAATTATTCTCCTGATCAGAAACATCTAGAGGATTTAAGTGAATACAAATATTTTTCTGAATACAATGGCCTTCATGATTTGGCAGCAATAGAAATGATCAATAAAATCAGAGGGGAACGTAAATGGAAAATTGAAGATGCCAAGGCTATTTTTTTAACTAGTGATCTAAAATTATCAAAATATAATTTTGAAAAAATGGGTCACAAAGAAACAAATACAATTAGTGAAGTTATACCTGATAGGCTACTCACTAATATACTTTGGCTAAAAGATCCTACCAAAATAAAAGATTTACCTCTAAGCATGGTAATATCAGCAAATTCGAATGATTTATTGATTAACAAAAGAATTTGGTCAAGATTTATTTTAAATTTAAAAAATTTGAAGGAATCAAATAAGATAAATGATTTGGATATATCTATGCTCTTTTATAATAATTATATTGTTGATGTGTTGTCTGATTTTGGTGAACTGGATATAGAAAAAATTGATGACGATTTTATATTAGAAGAATCATTAAAAAGTAAGCAACAAATAGACGAGTTGACTAAGAAGAAGCTTGAAGATAATAAAAAAATATATTATGAGCAAATAACTGAGAAGGATTATGAAATAGAAAAATATATTAATAAGCTTGGAAAAATTAGAAAAAATTCTGAAGATAAGGCATCTAAAAAAGCAAAGCTTTTTACAAATACTGTCTTTTTTGCAATAATTTTTGTAATAGCGATTATTTCAATTATATTGGCAGTTTTATTAAGAGAATATCTATTCTTATTAACTTTTATTCTTGCAATTGCTCCTATTTTAGGATTAAAAGTAGATTTATTTGGTTTTAAGACAAAATTGAAGGATAAATTATTTAAAAATTTTTTAGAAAGTTATACTAAAGAATTTGATTTGGATTCATAAAATTAGTTTAGAAAATCCTTTATAGCCTATATATATCACTTAATTTTTTAATAATTTGGTTCGTGATTCCGCAAACCATGGCAGCTATTTTGTATGTATGTCATTTAAATTTAAATAGATTATATAAAAAATAAGACCCCGTATAATCTATGAGGCCTTATACGAAATATTTAGTTTTGAGGATATGAATTATGGTTTACCTATTATTACAAACTCCTGTAGTATGTGATAGCACTATTTGAAAGTCTTTACCATATACATACTATTTGGTAGATCTACTTCAAAGTGAATTGATAATTCTTAAGGCTTTAAAGGGATATTTTACAATTAGAGTTAATCCGGCTTATTGTTCTTTATATATAATATCTTCGTTTCTTTCAAAATCTTCATAAATTCCTACATGACCCCAGAAATCTTCTATATAGAGGCCATCTATTTCTCCGGTATCTTTACCTTCTACTGTTATTTGCACTTTGTTTATTTCCTCGAATTCTGTAAGAGTGTTAACAATAGAAAAAATTGCCAGCACTTCGGTTGTCGAGCTGTGGGGTATCTCTTCGAAGTTGGTTATTATTTCTTTGCTGAAGTCCACTGTTGCAGTGCCATCTGATACATTTACAGAATTGACTTTAACATTTGATGGTATCGTGGGATAAAGCCCGCTGCTCTCCGGACCCTTGATAAGTTCTTTGATGCAGTTCTCATAAATGTCTCCGGATGCCGGAATATTTCTTGTCTCTTTTACAAGATAAGCTTCCGTGCCTGTGTCATAACCAAAGTACAGAGAAACACTGCGGGTGCAGGAAGTTAGTGAGATAAGCAATATTCCCAGCAATATTAAAACTAAAAAGGTTAATATATTTATTTTTATTTTTTTCATTTTTTAGCTGTTTAATTATTTCGGTCTGCGGTGTTTCTATGGTTATTGATATTTTTGTTTTAACCTTTATTAATTTTATAGAGATAGTCTTAAAAAGACAATATAGAAATTATAAGGATAAAAAAATACAAAATTTGTTTTTCAGATGGTATTATAATAATTAATAGTTATCTTATGGAATGTTTATAAAAACCGGTGCCATAAGCGGCTAAAAATTAACATGGCTGCAGATATTCATAAAAAATATAGATTATAAGCAAACTTTCAAATTATGCGGGGTGATGATTATGGAGCAGAAAGCTTTACTTGTGATAGATATGATAAACGACTTTGTCCTTGATGGAGCTCCTCTTAAAGTTCCAAAAATTGAGAAAATCATAGGGCCCATAAAAAGGGAGATAGAAAAAGCAAGAAATGAAGGGTATCAGGTTATATATTTATGCGACAGTCATGACGAGCATGACAGGGAGTTTGAATTATTCCCTCCTCATGCGATAAAGAATACAGATGGTTCAAAGATAATCGATGAGTTGAAACCCGAGGGCAGTGATTTAATAATAAGGAAGAATACATTTTCAGGTTTTTTAGGCACAGACCTTGATGATGTACTGAAAAAATTGTCTGTTAAAAAGCTGATAGTTACCGGTGACGTAACCAACATTTGCATTTTATATACAGTGGCAGATGCGGTAATGAGAGGCTATAAAGTTGACATAATAAAGGATGCGATAGCCGGTATTAACAGGAGAGACCATAATTTTGCCCTGGAGCAGATGAAGAAAATATTTAAGGTAAATATAATTTAGAGGTGTACTTATGTTTCATATAGCAGGTGAAGAAGATATAAAGAAGGGCAAGCTGACAGATATTTATTTTGAAAGAACCGAAAGGATATTAAAAGCTCTTAAAAAAAATCCTGTTGTTAAGGCTGAGATTTTTTTAAAGGCTTTTCCGGATGGTTATAAATGGGGAGTTCTTGCAGGAATAGAAGAAACTGTAAGGCTTCTCTCGAATGTTGATAATATATCGGTAAGATGCATGCCGGAAGGAACGGTTTTTAGAGATTATGAGCCGGTTATGGTAATCGAAGGCAGATACCTTGATTTTGGTATTTATGAAACGGCAATCCTTGGTTTTTTGTGCCAGTCAAGCGGGATAGCCACGAAATCAGCAAGATGCAAAATAGCCGCAGGCGAGAAGGCACTGTACAGTTTCGGAGCAAGGAGGATACATCCTGCCATAACCCCGATGGTGGAAAGAAGCGCTTTTATTGGTGGAGCAGATGGAGTTTCTACCACACTTGGCGCAAAATTAATAAAAAAGGAACCAGTAGGTACGATACCTCATGCTTTAATTCTAATTATGGGCGATACAGTAGAAGCAACAAAAGCATTTGACATGGTCATCGAACCGGAGATTAAAAGAATTTCACTTGTTGATACTTTTAGCGACGAGAAATTCGAGGCAGTAAGGGTTGCGGAAGCTCTCGGAAAAAGTCTGTCAGGCATAAGGCTTGACACGCCTTCGTCAAGGAGAGGCAATTTTAAGAAGATTTTAGAGGAAGTAAGATGGGAGCTTGATATAAGGGGGTTTAATGAAGTAAGCATTATTGTAAGCGGCGGGCTTGATGAAAATGATATTATTGAGCTTCGGGATATAGCAAATGCCTTTGGAGTTGGGACATCTATATGCGGAGCCGGGGTACTTGATTTTTCTCTTGATATTGTCGAAATTGAGGGGGAGAAAATATCAAAAAGAGGAAAAATGTCAGGAGCAAAAAGAGTAATAAGATGCAATAAATGTTTTGATGATAAAGTGGTGCTCGAAAATGATAAAGCATCCGATTACAGATGTGAAAAATGCGGCGGCATTTATAAAGAAGTTTTTATAGATGCTATAAAAGAAGGCAGGGTGCTGTATGATTTTCCGGAAGCCTCGGAAATAAGAAGCAGTGTTCTTGCACAGTTTAAAAATCTTGAACTTTAGAAAGTGAGTTTTGGAATCTCTATGGGCATAAAAATTTTTTTAATAAGACACGGACAGACATTATGGAACAAAGAAGAAAGATACCTGGGTGATGAGGACATTGAACTGACTCCGGAAGGTATCCAGCAGGCAAAGCTTGCGGCAAAATATCTATCAGAAGTTAATCTTTCAAATATCTACAGCAGCCCATTAAAGCGTGCTATCGATACGGCAGCTTTTATAAATGATGGAAGAAAAATGAAGGTTATTGTAAGAGAGAACCTTAAGGAGGCTAATTTTGGGGAGTGGGAAGGAATCAGATATAACAGAATGGCAGAAGAATTCCGCAGTGATTATACCAGATGGCTAAAGGACCCGTATAATAACTCGCCTACGGGAGGAGAGAGCTTTAAGATGGTACAGGAGAGGGCTGTAAAAGAGATTGATAATATAATCAAAGAAAATGAAGATAATAGCAAAGTAGTGGTGGTAACTCATGGAGGTGTTATAGCCTCGCTGCTTGTATACTGGCTTAAAATCCCGGTTTCAAGATGGTGGACCATTATTCAGAGGCAGGGATCGATAAGTATCGTAATTATTGATAGAGGGTTTCCCTATATCTCAACAATAAACTACACAGGTTATTTAAAACCGTTATATGATGAAAAAGAAGACAGAGTAATAGAAGTTTATAATAATCTCAGGAATGAAATATAAATTTCTGTGTTTATGGCAAACAGGTTTACAGGTCTACTTATACATAAAAAATATATAAGCCATATATAAGTCAGCAGGATATTTGCAGATATATAATATTAACTTTATTAAAAAAAAAGTTAAGAAGGTGTTTTAAAAGATGGATGAAGGTAACGTAAATATGGATGTAAGCACGGGCAGCATTATCGGTAACTTTCTGGATAACTGGCTTAATATTGTAATAATAGTAGCTGCTCTTCTGGTTGTAATAATTGTAGTTAAAATTATTTCAAGACGGATAAGAAAACTGGTTGAAAGAAATATAGGCGATGAGAAGATCCTTATAAAGAAACGTACTTTTACTCTTAACAGTGTTATATCGAATTTAATAATAGTTGTGTCATCCGTGATTGCAATTCTTATAATTGCCGACCAGGTAGGTATAAAAGTAACACCTTTGCTTGCAGGCGCAGGAGTTGCAGGTATTGTAGTTGGGTTTGGCGCGCAGAGCCTTATAAAGGATTTAATAAACGGGGCTTTTATACTAGTGGAGCAGTGGTATCAGGTAGATGATATTGTTACCATAGGTGATACTTCAGGAGTTGTGGAAAGATTTAATTTAAGGACAACAGTACTAAGGGATCTGGAAGGAACTCTGCATTTTATACCTAACGGTGAAATATCAAAGCTTGGCAATCGTACACATACCTGGTCAAGAGCCTTAATCGAGGTAGGGGTGCATTATAAGGAAAATATTGACAGGGTAGTTCAGGTTCTGGAAGAAGTTTTTGATGAAATGGTAAAAGATGAGAAGTATAAGGATTCTATTCTGGAAAGGCCTGAAATACTGGGTGATGGCGGAGTTAGCGAGCTCGGTGATTCCGCAGTTAAGTTTACTATAATATGTAAGGTAAAGCCGGCAAAGCAGTGGACTATTGGAAGACAGATGAGAAAGAAAATAAAAGAAAAATTTGATAAAGAAGGAATTGAGATTCCCTACCCTTCCAGCAATATTTATATAAGAAATAAAGATTCCTAGCAGGATAGGGCAGGCAGGTTTACATCTTTTTTAGTCTTTGGCAGTAAGGGTTTAAGAATGATAGAGGCTAAAGTCGTGCAATTTTTATATAATTAAATATTTGATGGCGCACTCCTTAAATGCCCTGAATAATTACGGAATTAGTTATTGATTATTAGTTCTAAATGTTATAATATCCCTATGGTAATAACAGTAAAAAATCAAATATTTTTTATCTGATTATCTTTCTGTTCTGCTCAAAGAGGCAGGACCTAATTATAAAAATTAGTCCATAGGAGGATTAAAAGATTGAGAAGTTATGAATTAGCGCTTATATTTGACCCATCTCTTGAAGAAGAAGCCATTGATGAGCAATTATCTAAAATTACCTCAATGGTTGAAAAGGAAAAAGGTAGTATTTCCAGTGTTGACAGATGGGGGGTTCGAAAATTAGCTTATCCAATTAAAAAACAGGAAAATGGTTTTTACATCATTGTTTATTTCGAAGGTAACAATACTATTATCCTGGAAATCGATAGAGTAAATAAGTTAAATGATAAAATCCTTCGTCACATGATTGTGAAAAGTAATAAGTCTGCCGGTCTTAAATAATTTAAAAATATCAAAAGAAGGTGGATTGCTATGGCTTTTAGTGTTAATAACACAACAATTTTAGGAAATTTAACCCGTGACCCCGAGCTTAGATTTACTCCCAATGGAACTGCGGTAGCAAGTTTTGGTCTGGCAGTTAATAGAAATATTCAAAATAAAAACTCCGGTCAATGGGAAACAAGAGTTGATTTTTTTAATGTTACTGCATGGTACAAACTTGCGGAAAATTGTGCCGAAAGCCTGAGCAAGGGTGACAGGGTACTTGTTTCAGGAAGGCTTTCGCAGGATAGCTGGGAAAGCAAGGATGGGCAGAAGAGGTCAACAGTGAGGATTATCGCCACTGTTGTAGCCCCGAGTCTGGAATTTGCTTCATGCAGGATTGAGAAGAACCCCCGTCTGGAGGAAGGTATATCGGCCGGTAGTCCCGGCACAACAGGCAGTGCTCAGGAAGAGAGCAGTATAGAAGAAGTTGATTTTAGTGATGAGGACATACCGTTTTAAAATTTGAGAGTTTATAACTTAAAATATAAAAAATAAAAGGAGAGATTTTAATTGGCTAGAAAAAATAAAAATATAAGAGATGATAAAAATAAAAGAAGTGCAACAGGAACTTCTATTAATTTAAGACAGAGAAAGAGGTTCTGTTATTTCTGCAGGGAAAACATTGATTACATTGATTATAAGAATGTAAGCATGCTTGAGAAGTTTATTTCTGATAAAGGAAAGATAAGGCCAAGGAGATCCACAGGAAATTGCGTGCAGCATCAGAAAAAAATAGCAATGGCTATTAAAAGAGCAAGGATCATGGCTTTAATACCTTATTATAAACGATAAAATATGCCCTTTGATAATTTAAAGAATGCTAAAATAAAAAAGTTAAATCTGGCATTGCTGGCTTTGTTTACTTTTTTGTTGCTTTTTTCTGTTTTTTTTATACCGCTTTTCGGGATTGCAGGTCTGATTTTTTTGCCAGTTCCCGCTACTATTCTGGTAATGTCCGGGAGGGTAAGAGACAGCATAATATGCGTGGTCATAGCCTGTGTTTTCTGGATTTTTCTTGATTACCTGATAGCACCTGTTACAGCGCTTTTAATACTGGCGATTTCTTTTATTCATAGAAGTTCTGTAAGAAGAAAAAAAAGCAAATTGTTCACCGTTAGCTTGATTTTTTTAGTTTTTCTGGGAGCTGTGCTGCTTTATCTTGTTTTAACTTCTGCAATAAATGGATTTAGCTATATAGGCGAGTTAATCAATAATTATAATGATTATATCGATGAAGTGTTGCAGCCAGAGTTTGTTGAACAATATTCGAGCTTTTTTTCAATTGAAAGTACACAGTTAGGACCTGTACTCGAGCAGGCAAGGGATATTTTAAAATTTATTGTCTATATAGTCCCGGGGATTCTAATAAGTCTTTTTGCTTTTACGGGCTTTATGAATTATATAGCGACGGGGGCGGTTCTTGAAAAGTATGGTATAAGAATAAAGAAATTCCCGCCCTTTAAAGAATGGGATATGCCATGGTACTGGTGCTGGGGAGCGATTTTAGGGCTGGTTCTTGTTCTGGTTCCTTATGGAAGCCAGACTTTAAATAAGATATTCGATATTGCGGGATTTAACTTGCTGGCTGTTTTTGGTTTATTATATATAATTCTTGGGATATCAGTATTATGGGGTTTGATGGAAAGATTTAAGATTTCGTTTATATGGAGGCTGGTTATATTCATTGCACTTGGTTTGTTTTTAAATTTTACAATATTTATTATACCTTTTATAGGACTTATTGACGTATGGGCTAACTTTAGAAGACTGGAAAGAAAGTAGCTGGTATGGCTTTAATTAGAAAGTCAGGATAGAAGATAAGAAGAAAAGATAGGAGGATAGTTTGAAAGTTATACTTACTAAATATCACGAAAAATTAGGAGACATCGGGGATGAGGTAGAAGTTAAATCGGGATATGCAAATAATTATTTAATACCAAATGGTCTGGCTGTGCCTTATACAAAAGGAAATGTTAACCAGATGAAACTTGTAAAAAAGGCAGCCATAAAAGTTGAAGCAAAAAATATAAAAGAAGCAGAAGAACTTGCCGCAAAGCTGAGCGAGCTTGAGATAACCTTTATCGTTAAAACAGGTGAAGAAGGAAAACTTTATGGTTCTATAACCAATAAAGATATTGCAGAAAGAATTCTTGAAGAAAGAAAAATAGAAATAGATAAAAAGAAAGTTGATTTACAGGAGCATATAAAAGAACTTGGAACATATGATATCGAGTTAAAATTATATAAGGATATAAATACTACCTTAAAATTAAATGTAGAACCTGACGAGGAATCAAAGCAGTTAATCGAGGAACATAAAAAACAGGTAGAAAAAGAAGAGGAAGAAAAAAAGCAGAAAGAAGAAGCAGAGAAAGAGAAGTCAGAGGAAGCTGCAGAAGATAAAAAACAAAAATCAGATTCAGGTAAGGGAAGAACCAAAAAAGAGAAGGTTGTATCTGAAGATAAGGAAGAGCCGGCTGACAGCGGTAAAAAGGGTTAAGATATAATAAAGAGATATAAGTATAAAAGGTTTAGAATTCTTATCTTAAGGGTAAAAAGATTTTATGCAAGAGCCAATTAAAAAAGAAAGAGGACTTTCTCCGCTCGATACAAGTAAACTGGAACGAATACCACCCTATGACATAGAAGCCGAAGAATCTCTGCTGGGCTCTATGTTAATTTCAAAAGATGCCATAGTATCGGTCATAGAATTAATCAATGAAAAAGATTTTTACAGGAAATCCAATCAGGATATCTTTAAGGCAATAATGGAGCTGTATATCAAAGGAGAACCTGCCGACCCGATAACCGTAGCGGACCATCTTAAAAAAAAGGGTTTGCTTGATGAAATAGGGGGTAAGACTTTTATCCATTCTCTTATAAGCGGTATTCCCCTTGCTGCCAATGTAGGATATTACGCCCAGATTGTAAGGAACTATTCGATTCTAAGAAGCCTGATTTATGCAGCTACTGAAATAGCGACCATGGGTTATGAAATTCCTGAAGACCTTCAGGCAACTGTCGATAGGGCCCAGCAGCTTATATTCTCGATATACAAGGATTTAAACAGAGGAAGCGCCCATGATAGAAGTGCTGTAATGAAAGACCTTGTTTCCGAGGCTTATGAACTGATAGAAGTATTGCATGAGGGAAGTTCAGATATATCGGGGATACCTTCCGGTTATATAGATTATGACCAGCTGACATCCGGTTTTCAGAATTCAGATTTGATTGTCATAGCAGCAAGACCCGGAATGGGTAAAACTTCTTTTGTGCTGGGGATAGCAAAATATGTTGCCATGAAAGAAAAGCTCCCGATTGCTATTTTTTCACTTGAGATGTCAAAACAGCAGATTGCTCTGAGAATGATGAGTGCTGATTCAAAAATTAACCTTCATAGTTTAAGAAAAGGAAAAGTAAGAGATGATGAATGGTCCCGCCTTGCAAGAGCGGTTGAAAGGTTATCAGAGTGCAAGATATATATAGATGATACTGCTTTTCTGAACGTAATGGATTTAAGAGCAAGGGCACGTATGATGGTCAGCACCAATAATGTGAAGTTGATAATTGTTGATTATCTTCAGCTAATGCAGTCCACTTCTAATTACAGGGGGAATAAAGTCCTTGAGATTACTGAAATTTCGCAAAATCTTAAAGGTATCGCCAAGGAATTGAATATTCCTGTGATAGCTGTATCGCAGCTTTCCCGTGAAGTAGAAAAGAGGGACAAAAAAAGGCCGATTCTTGCGGATTTAAGAGAATCAGGTTCTATCGAGCAGGATGCTGACCTTGTGGCTTTTATATATAGAGATGATTATTACGAACAGGATGAAAGCAAACATACGGGAAGAGCCGAGATTATAGTTGCAAAGCATAGAAACGGACCGATAGGGAAGGTTGATATGCAGTTTAGTAAAGATTTTGCTTTATTTGTTAATTTAAGTAAACCATACCAGACTGAAGACAGGGGGGAATAAAATGTCCAGTATTGCTATTGTCGGTTCCCAGTGGGGTGACGAAGGTAAAGGAAGGATTGTAGATTTACTATCAGGTCGTGTAGATATGGTAGTGCGCTTCCAGGGAGGTGATAATGCGGGACATACAGTTGTAAGAGGAAATGATGAATTCAGGCTCCATTTAATACCATCAGGTATTTTATACCCGGATGTTGAGTGTCTGATTGGTAATGGAGTAGTTCTTAATCCTGAGGTTCTGATAAAGGAACTGGATAGTCTTGAGGAAAAGGGAATAAGTACAGATAACCTTAAAATAAGCTGCAATGCGCATCTCATTATGCCGTATCATATAATTCTTGATAAAGCAGCTGAAAATAGACTTGGAAAATCCAGCATAGGTACGACCCATAAAGGTATCGGGCCTGCTTATGCCGATAAAGCTTTAAGAACAGGCATAAGGGTACAGGACTTACAGGATTTAAAGATATTCAGGACAAAGCTTGAGGAATCTCTGAAACGTAATAATGCTGTTATCGAAAAAATTTACCAGCAGAAACCTCTGGATGTTGACTTGATTTTTGACCAGTATAAGAATTATGCCGGGAGAATAAATAAATACATAGCGGATACGAGTTTTCTGGTAAGCAAAGCTCTTGAACAGAATAAAAGAGTATTATTTGAAGGGGCACAGGGGACCATGCTTGATATCGACCATGGAACATACCCGTATGTGACTTCATCTTCCACTATTGCCGGGGGTGTTTGTGTTGGAGCGGGTGTCGGCCCATGCAGGCTGGATGAAATAATCGGAGTGGTCAAGGCTTATACAACCAGGGTAGGTTCGGGCCCTTTTCCAACTGAAGAAAATGGAGAAATAGGTCAATATCTGAGGAATAAAGGCAATGAGTATGGAACCACTACAAACAGACCTCGAAGGTGCGGGTGGCTGGACGCGGTTATATTAAAGTATTCAAATATGATAAATAATTTTGATAGCGTTGTTGTAACAAAACTGGATGTTCTTAGCGGTCTAAAAAAAATAAAAATATGTACCGGTTATAAATATGAGAATAAAATTTACAATGAAATGCCCGGTCACCAGACTATACTGCATAAATGCGAGCCGGTATATGAGGAATTTAAGTCCTGGCAAAAAGATATCAGTGAAATTAAAAGTTATGAAGACCTGCCTGCTGAGGCAAGGGATTATATAGAAAACATCGAAAAAATTCTTGAAGTACCTGTCTCAATGGTAAGCGTGGGCGCAGAAAGAACCAGGATAATCATAAAAGATAATGTTTTAAAGGATAGATTGTTTGACCAGCAAAAAAGGTCAACACTCATAGTCTGACAATTTTATTGAAGGAATTAAATTGAATATACTGGTAATAGGTAGTGGCGGAAGAGAACATTGCCTTGTATGGAAAATTTCAAAAAGTCCGCTTGCCGGAAAAATATACTCTGTCCCGGGAAATGCTGGAATTAGTGAAATTGCAGAGTGTATTGATATTGGTATATCGAGAGATAATTTTAGTGAACTTGTAAGGTTTGTCAGAGATAAAGAAATCGATTTGACAGTAGTTGGTCCGGAAGCACCGCTGGTAGACGGAATAGTAGATTACTTTAATGAAAATGGCTGTAAAATCTTCGGGCCCGACAGGAAAGCTTCTGCAATAGAGGGGAGTAAAGTCTTTGCCAGGGAATTCCTGAGCAGAAACAACATACCAATCCCACAGGGAATCGTTTTTGAAAGACCGGATTACAAAAAAGCACTGAATTATGTAAAAAGTGTAAATGAATTTCCCATGGTTATAAAAGCAGACGGGCTGGCGGCAGGAAAAGGTGTGGTTATAGCAAATGATGAGAGCCAGGCTATTGAGGCTATAGAGGATTGCTTTGTAAGACGTAAATTTGGTGATTCAGGAGATAAAATAGCAATTGAAAAATACCTCAGCGGTTATGAAGTATCTGTATTGAGTATCTGTGATGGAAAGAAAATAATCCCGATGGCACCCGCCCAGGATTATAAGAGGATTTTTGATAATGACAGAGGCAAAAATACAGGAGGGATGGGTAGCTACAGTCCGGTTCCTATGGTTGATGAAGAAACTTATGGGCGAATAATTAATGAAATTATATTCCCCACATATGATGCTATGATAAAAGAAGGAATGATTTACAGAGGAGTCCTTTACGCAGGCATAATGGTTAGCGGGGGAAAGCCCTATCTTCTCGAGTATAATTGCAGGTTTGGAGACCCTGAAACTCAGGTTATACTTCCGGGGTTAAAGGATGACCTGCTTCCACTGCTCCTGGGATGTGCGGAGGGTGATTTAAAAATAGAGAAGCTAAGCTGGGAGGAAAATAAACGTGTGTGTGTTATAGCAGCATCCGCGGGATACCCCGAGAGTTCATCAAAGGGAGATATTATAAGTGGACTGGACTATTTTAATGAAAACGAGGATGCGATTATATTTCATGCCGGGACAAAACTGAAAGATGGCAATACAGTAACGGATGGCGGGAGAGTCCTTGGTGTCGTATCAATGGGCGACAGTTTTAAGGAAGCAAGAAATAAGGCATATAAATCAATAAAAAGAATAAAGTTTAGAGGTATGCAATACAGAAAAGATATCGCATTAAAAGCCGAAAGGAGTGAATAATGTCTGAAAACAGCAGGAAAGTTGCTGTGGTTATGGGCAGCAGCTCGGATAAGACTGTTATGGAGGGAGCATTAGAGATTCTGAAGGAGTTTAAAATAGATTACGAGGTAAGTGTGATATCGGCACATAGAAAACCTGAGGAGACAAGAGAACTCGCTAAAAATGCAAAAAGTAATGGTATAGAGGTAATAATTGCAGGAGCGGGAAAGTCTGCCCATCTCCCGGGCGTGATAGCGTCTTATACTACAATTCCTGTAATAGGCGTGCCCATTAAAACTGACGGCCTGGGCGGGCTGGATTCAATTTTATCAATAGTACAGATGCCTGCTGGAGTTCCCGTAGCATGTATGTCTCTGGATGGTGCAAAAAATGCGGCGATTATGACTGTCCAGATACTTGCTCTTAAATACAATGACATTGAGGAAAAGCTAAAAGAGTATAAAAAGAAACTGGGGAAGTGATACCCGTTAATTGCGGTTACTCTTTTATTAAAGTTTTATTAAAATTGCTGCATTATAATTAATTTTTTTTAAGATTTCTGTTATCATCCGCTTGATTTAAAAATATAAAAATTTTTGTGTTCGAATTATTATAATTTTCTGGAGTACTAATTTGATGGAAAGAGATGATATAAAAATAAAAGTAATAGATTACGGATTTTATTATAGTAACGTGAAAGTTTTATCAGATATAAATATGGATATAAAGAAGAATTCTATAACTGCCATAATAGGTCCATCAGGATGCGGAAAGTCCACTTTCTTAAGAACTTTTAACAGAATGAATGAATTACTGCCCAATACAAGGGTGGAAGGCGAGATAAGGATTGATGATGTCGATATATACAGGGACAATGTTGATGTCGTTGAGCTGAGAAAAAGAATAGGGATGGTTTTCCAGAGGCCGAATCCTTTCCCCAAAACTATTTATGAAAATATAATATATGGTCCGAGGTTACATAAAAGGTACAGCAGAAGCCAGCTTGATTCGATTGTAGAGAATAGTTTAAAAAGAGCTGCTCTCTGGGATGAAGTAAAGCATAAGTTAAATACAAATGCCCTGGATCTTTCAGGAGGTCAGCAGCAGAGACTATGTATAGCCCGGCTGCTTGCAGTGAATCCTGAGATAATATTAATGGATGAGCCTGCGTCGGCGCTTGACCCTATCTCCACACAAAAGATAGAGGACTTAATAGATGAGCTTAAGGAAAACTATACCATAGTAATAGTTACTCATAACATGCAACAGGCTGCAAGGGTCTCGCAGAAAGCAGCATTTCTTCTTACCGAAAAAATTGGCGAGCCGGCAACTTTAATTGAGTATGATGACACTAACAGGATATTTACAACTCCAGGTGATAAAAGAACAGAGGATTATATAACAGGTAGATTTGGTTAGTGAAATATTTGCTTTTGACATCTCATATATCATACAATATAATACCTCAATTAAATAATTAAGTTATTAATAACCCCAATACTCTAAAAAAAAAATTAACGAAGTATCAAAAGAGTTCAGGAATCGGAGGAATTAACTTATGAAAGAGTATCGTCTCACAAAAGAGGGATATGAAGAATTACTCAAAGAGCTGGAAGAGCTCATAAATGTCAAGCGCAAAGAGATAGCTATAAGACTGAAGGAAGCTAAAAACTCAGGTGGAGATTTAACCGAGAATTCCGAATATGAATATGCCAAGAATGAGCAGGCTTTTATAGAAGGCAGGATAGAACAGATAAACGAAATTCTGGGTAATTACATTATTGTTGATAATAAAAAGAATAAAGGGCTGGTTGAACTGGGTTCGGTCGTTGTAGTAAGGGATATGGATAAGAAAAAGGATAAAGAGTATAAGATAGTAAGTTCTGTAGAGTCCGACCCTGAAAGAAATAAAATTTCAGATGAATCACCAATGGGGAGTGCGCTGCTTGATAGAAAAGAAGGAGATGAGGTTGTGGTTAAAACTCCCAAAGAAACAAAAAGATTAAAAATAGTGAAGATTATATAGACCTTATAGACCTTTAGTTTTTGACGCCATAGTTTATTATTTTTTAATGATGAATAATAGTAATGACAAAAATAAAAGAGACGATATGAAAGATATGAATCATGATGAAACAGGTAACCTGCTTTCCTCAAAAAATAAGTATTTGATAGAATTTGAAAAACCTCTGGCTGAAGCTCTGGAAAAGAAGCTTGAGAAAATTAATTCTTTGAGAAAAGAAGGTAAAAATATATACGGGACGAGGTTTGAAAAAAATTCTAATATAACGGACATAAAAGCAAAGTTCATTGACCTCAAAGCAGGGGAGAAGGGTGATGGTTCTTTTAGAATAGCCGGAAGGCTTATGGGATTTAGGAAGCACGGAAAGGCTACTTTTGCAGATATAAAGGATTTCAGCGATAAAATTCAACTATATATCAGCCAGAAGGAAATCGGGGAAGAAAATTATGAAGAGTTTTTAAATCTTGATATTGGCGACTGGATAGGACTGGAAGGGAGTGTTTTCGTAACTCACTCAGGAGAGCTTTCCATAAATGTTTCAGGATTTGTTTTGTTAAGTAAGGCTGTAAGAATTCTTCCGGAAAAATGGCATGGCTTAAAGGACATAGAGCTAAGATACCGCCAGAGATATCTGGATTTTATTATGAATCCTGAAGTTAAGGAAATTTTTCTGACAAGAATTAAGATAATAGACTCAATAAGAGCTTTTTTAAACAGAGAGGGTTTTAAGGAAGTAGAAACACCCATGCTGCAGATAATCCCCGGAGGAGCTACGGCAAGGCCATTTATAACACACCATAATGCACTGGATATTGACCTGTATTTAAGAATTGCTCCTGAATTATATCTTAAAAGATTGATTATTGGTGGTTTTGAAAAGGTTTTTGAGATAAACAGGAATTTCAGGAATGAAGGGATATCGTATAAACACAATCCAGAGTTTACAATGCTGGAGTTTTACCAGGCGTATGCTGATTATAATGATATGATGAAGCTGACGGAAAGTCTTGTAAAGTATGTTTCAAAAGAGGCAACAGGCAAACTAACAATAAATTACAGGGGTAATGAGGTCAATCTTGAAGGAGAATGGAAAAAATTTACGATGATTGAAGCAATTAATAAGATAGGCGGAGCCGAAGTTAGCTTTGACAATACAGTCAGTGAATTATTATCCATAGCAAATAAATTTGATATTAAAATTGATAAAGATGCGGGGAAGGGGAAAATTATTAATGAGATATTTGAGTCTCTGGTCGAACCCAAGCTTATACAGCCAACTTTTATAAAGGACTATCCAATAGAAATCTCTCCCCTTGCGAAAAGACATAATAAGAGTGAAGATGTAGCAGAAAGGTTTGAATTATTTATTGGAGGAGAAGAGATTGCAAATGCTTTTTCGGAGTTAATTGATCCTGCGGAACAATTTGAGAGATTTAAAGACCAGATAAAAAGCAAATTTGAAGAAGAAAGAATTACCGGTAAAATTGATATAGATTTTCTAAAAGCTCTTGAGTACGGAATGCCACCTGCGGGAGGAGAAGGAATTGGAATCGACAGGCTTGTTATGTTGCTCACAGGCAGCAGTTCTATAAGAGATGTGATTCTTTTTCCTCTTTTAAGACCAGAATAAGGATAAACAATTAATAGTTTAATTTAGTCTATTTAAGTTTATTCTTATAAAAAAGATGATATAATTTTTCCTACAAAATACAAAAAAAAGTGTAAAAATAATAATTCTGGAACGGTGATTTTAAAATGAAATGTGATTTGTGCCATGTTAATGAAGCTACTATTCATTTAATAAAGATTCAGGGCGACAGGGTGGAAAGGATAAACCTCTGCAAAGAATGCGCGAAGAAATTTTCTTTTTTAAGTGACGAAAATTTCTATGAAGATCTTGCCGGAATTCTTTATAAATTATTGGGAGAAGGTAGCGATAATCTTTCTTACAAAAAGGATAAAAAGTTCTGGAAGAATCTGAAGTATGCCAGGAACAGAAAATGCCCTTATTGTGGTACTGACCTGAATACTATTAAGAGAAGCGGGAAGGTTGGCTGCAGCAATTGTTACAGTGAATTTAAAAATGAACTTTTCCCGGTGATAATGTCCATACAGGGAAGTCTTGAGAATAAGAGCAAAATACCTGTTAATACTACAAGAAAAATAAAGCTGGAAAAAAGTTTGAGGGACCTCAAAAACAAACTCCAGAACGAGATAGTAATAGAAAATTTTGAGGAAGCAGCAAAAATAAGGGACAGAATCAGGAGGCTGGAGAGAAATAAGTATGTCAGATAAAAAATTTTACCTGCTGGAAGATAGAACCAGCAAAAGTAAATTTAAAAATAAAAATAAGATTATATTAAATACGAAAGTTAGCCTTTCGAGAAATCTTGTTGACCATAAATTCGTAGATATAAGTGGAAGCCAGGAGAAGATTGCATTACTGGAGGAGATAAAGAAATATGTGGATAATAACAAGAAGTTCGGTAACTTTCAGTTTTATGATATTAAAGTTATAAAAGGTTTGCAGAGAGAGCTTTTTTTAATGGATTATATGATTGATTCGGAGATGTCCCGCAGGTTGAGCGGTAAGGGTGTATATATAAAAGAGGATAGGGCCGTCAGGTCATCCTCAGCGATAATTATTAATAATGAAGACCATGTAAGAATTCAGAGCGTATACCCCGGGCTCAAGATATATAAAGCGTATAATGAAGTTATGAAAATAGAGAAATATTTTGAGAAAGGTCTGACCTTTGCTTTTGACAGAAAGCTCGGGTATCTTACAGCAAGCCCGTCTAACCTCGGGACTGCTTTAAGGGTTAGTGTTATTGTTCATTTACCTGTACTTGCTGCAAGTACTGGATTAGTTGATTTATTAAAGAGAATAGGTAAGATTGGATGCCAGATAGGTGGATATTTTAGGAGTCAACCTGAAGTGACCGGTAATTTATTTGAAGTTTATAATGGGGTTACTCTGGGCAAAGGGGAGAGAGAGATACTTGATGAAATGAAGGCGATTTGCCTGAGTATAATCGAAGAGGAGCAGAAAGCCAGAGCCCAGATTAAAAGAAACGACCTTCTGGGGATAAAAGATAATGTTTATCGTTCTTATGGGTTGATTAAGTATTCTAAAATATTATCATACGAAGAAGCGCTAGAGTTATTGTCAATTATAAGACTGGGTCTTGACCTTGATTTAATTGACGATGTAAATGACTTTGACTTTTTTGAATTAGTCAATAAATTAAGTGATTCACGTATTATGGTAGATATGGAAATAAATGATAAAATAAAGGGTGACAGGATTGATTTAATAAGAGCTGATATAATAAGAGAGAAAATATTAAAAGGAAGTTGATTAAATGTTTGAGAGATTTACAGAGAGAGCAAGAAAAGTAATAGTAAAAGCTCAGGACGAGGCAAGGTTTTTAAAGCAAAACTATATTGGTACCGAGCATATCCTGCTGGGTTTAATTGATGAAAAAGAAGGCATTGCCACCAGAGTTTTTTATGAGCTAAATATATCTATTGATGAAGTCAGGACCGCGATAAAAGAAGTGGTCACCGAAGGGACTTCTGAATCATACGAGCATATCCCATTTACGCCAAGGGCTAAAAAGGTTCTTGAACTGTCTTTAAGAGAAGCTCTTCAAATGGGACATAATTATATTGGCACCGAACATATATTGTTAGGGCTGCTGAGAGAAGGAGAGGGTGTAGCTGCAAGAGTTTTAAATGGCCTCGGAATAACTATGGATGTTGTAAAAGAGAAAGTAAAGGAGCTTTTAAATGACCAGCCTTACTATTCTGAACCTGAAAGGAATACAGCAGATAAGAGCAGCAGGAAACCGCTTAAAATGCTGGTTCAGTATGGGAAAGACCTGACTTTACTTGCTCAGGAAGATAAACTTGACCCTCTTATCGGAAGAAGAAAAGAGATTGATAGAATAATACAGATACTTTCAAGAAGAACCAAAAATAATCCTATTTTAATAGGTGAATCAGGTGTGGGGAAAACTGCAATTGTTGAAGGGCTGGCCCAGTTAATCTGTTTGAAAAAAGTTCCTTCAAATCTTTCTGATAAGAGGATATTTACTCTTGACCTTGGAGCTCTTGTTGCAGGTTCAAGATATAGAGGTGATTTTGAGGAAAGGTTGAAGAAGGTACTTGCAGAAATTAAAGATAATGGAGATATAATACTTTTTATTGATGAAGTTCATACTCTTGTAGGCGCTGGTGCAGCAGAAGGAGCCATAGATGCTGCAAGTATATTAAAGCCGATGCTTGCGAGAGGAGAAATTCAGGCAATTGGAGCTACTACTGTAAATGAGTATCGTAAATATGTTGAGAAAGATAAGGCACTTGAAAGAAGATTCCAGCCTATTTTTATAAACGAGCCGACAGTATATGAAACCATCGAGATATTAAAAGGAATCAAAGATAAATATGAATCTTTTCATAGCCTTACCATAACTGATGATGCGATAACGGCAGCAGCTAAATTATCCCATCGTTATATAAGCGATAGATTTTTGCCTGATAAAGCTATAGATTTAATAGATGAATCTGCGTCCAGGGTAAGAGTTAGAGCGCTTACCATACCACCTGATATAAAAGAAATTGAAGTAAATATTGACAAAATAGTGCAAGAAAAGAAAAAAGCTATAGAATCACAGGATTTTGAAAAAGCAGCGCAGTTACGTGATAGGGAGAAACAGCTGCTTAAAGAAAAAAGAGATATAGAAGAGATTAGTTCAAGGTCCAGCAAAGCCGGAAAGGAGACTGTTGGGGAAAATGAAATTACAGAAGTGCTTTCCAACTGGACAGGTATTCCCGTATATAAGTTGACTTCAAGCGAATCATCTAAATTGCTTGGTATGGAAAAGGAATTGCACAGGAGAGTTGTTGGACAGGATGAAGCAATAAAGACTGTTTCAAGGGCTATAAGAAGGTCCCGTTCGGGACTTAAAGACCCGAAAAGGCCCATTGGTTCTTTTATGTTCCTGGGTCCATCAGGAGTTGGGAAAACTGAACTGGCAAAAACAATAGCGGAGTTCCTTTTTGACAATGAAGAAGCCTTAATACAGATTGACATGTCTGAGTATATGGAGAAGCACTCTGTTTCAAAACTGGTCGGCTCCCCACCCGGTTATGTGGGTTATGATGAGGGCGGGCAGCTAACAGAAATGGTAAGAAGAAAGCCCTATAGCGTTATACTGCTGGATGAGATAGAGAAGGCACATCCTGATGTCTTTAACATATTGCTGCAGATTTTTGAGGACGGGCATCTCACTGATTCTCAGGGCAAGAGGGTGGATTTTAAGAATACTGTATTAATTATGACATCAAACCTGGGAGCAAGAGAGATACAGAAAAACACTCCAATGGGCTTTAAGATGATAAATACAGAAGACCTCTCTTATGACGAGATTAAGGAAAAAGTCATGAGCGAGTTAAAAAAGGCATTCAGGCCAGAATTTTTAAACAGGCTGGATGAGGTCATAGTATTTCATAAACTGCAAAAGAAAGAGATTTACAACATAATGGACCTCATGATGTCCAGGGTGCAACAACAGCTTGAACTTCAGGGGGTCATCATAGAGCTCAAGAAGAGTGCTAAAGATTTGCTACTGTTAAAAGGCTACGATTCTACGATGGGTGCACGACCAATGAGAAGGTGTATACAGAACCTTATAGAAGACCCTATTTCAGAAAAGCTGATAAAGGGTGAAATAAAATCGGGTCAAAAAGTAGAGGTTAGCGCAAAAGATAATGAAATGCATTTTGAGATTAAAAAATTAAGCCGTGGGAGCGTTTTAAAAGTTTAATTTTAAATAATCTAAGATAGTTTAAGGATGGTAAATGAACAAAAAAAATGAGGAGCTATTAATAGAATGTTTGAAGAGAATAGCTCCGGGCACTGGTTTAAGATTGGGAATAGAATACATACTTCAGGGAAGAACAGGAGGATTGGTTGTTGTAGGGGATTCTGAGGAGGTATTAAAACTTGTAAATGGGGGGTTTTATATCGGCTGCAGCTTTACTCCCACAAAATTTTATGAGCTTGCAAAGATGGACGGAGCGATTATATTAAGTTCCGATGGCAAGAGAATTCTATATGCCAATACGCATCTTTTTCCTGACCCGAACATAAGGACATCTGAAACTGGAACAAGGCACAGGACTGCAGAAAGAGTGGCAAAGCAGACAAATACTCTGGTTATTTCTATCTCAATGAAGAGAGATGTTGTAACTATATATAAAGGCGATATAAGATACATGCTTGAAGAATCAAGGTCTATTCTGTCGAGAGCAAGCCAGGCTCTGCAGACTCTTGAGAAGTACAAGGAAGGGCTTGATGAGCTTACTTTTAATCTAACCGTAAAAGAACTTGAGGATATTGTCACACTTTTTGATGTGACTACAATACTTCAGAGGTCAAGTATAGTCCAGAGGACGGAAAAGGAAGTTAAAAAGTATATATATGAGCTTGGAGTAGAAGGCAGGCTGTTAAATATGCAGGTAGAGGAATTAATGGCTAATGTAGTAAATGATTCCTTAAACATAATCGGTGATTATGTACACCCGGATATTACCGAGGGGCCCGTTGAAATCAAGGACAAGATAAACATGCTAAGCGAGAAAGAGCTGCTTGAACTTGGCAATATTGCGAAATTTCTGGGTCATGAGGCAGAGGGAAGTCTGAGGGAATTTGATATGCATACGAGAGGCCTGAGAATTATTACAGAAGTAAGAAGGCTTCCCCACTCTGTTGTTGTCAGTCTGATAGATAAGTTCGGTAACCTCAGAAATGTGCTAAATGCAAGCGTAGAAGAATTATCAGATGTTCCAGGTATGGGGAAGGGCAAGGCAAAGTCTCTTTATGATAAACTAAAGAAGTTCTCGGAATACTATTTATACAATGAACTTTATACAAGGAACAGGGGAGTAATTCCAAAGATTGGAATATAAAATAATTAAAATGTTTTATAGCTTGTATCGTTTGATAAGCTTAAATTTCACTCTCAATTAAATTCTTTAAAAAAATGATGATTGTTTATGAATGTAGCAGTAATTACAGCAGCCGGGAAGGGCACAAGATTAAAAGGCAATATAAGCAAGCAGTTCATGCATATTTATGGTAAGCCGATACTGGCGCATACCATAAATGCTTTTCAAAATTCTTCAAAAATAATGGAAATATATGTTTCAGTCCCCGGAGAATATCTTGAGTTTTGCCAGAAAAAGATAATTGAAAAATATTCATTCAGTAAAGTTAAAAAGCTTGTTGCAGGCGGTTCAACCAGGCAGGAATCTGTATATAATGCTTTAAAAGAAGTGCCCGCTTCTACCAGAATTGTTACAATTCATGATGGTGTCAGGCCTCTTATCACTTCTGATGAAATAAATCTTTTAATAAACGTTTTGATAAGGGAGAATAGAAAAGACAAAAAGGTCAGAGGAGTCATAATGGCAGCGCCGGTAATGGAAACTGTAAAGACTGCTGATAAGGATATTATAAGCGGGACTATACCGCGGGATACTGTCTGGAATGCTCAAACGCCCCAGACTTTTTTTTATAATGATGTGATGGAAGCACATAAAAAAGCAATAAAAGATTTTTATACGGGCACGGATGATTCTTCGCTGGTCGAGAGGCTGGGTTTTAAGGTTTTCGTGGTCAGGGGCAGGCACGAGAATATAAAGATTACTACTCCTATTGATTTGTTTCTTGCAGAGCTGGTAATGACCAGAAAATCAAATAGATGATTGTAAATTAAGAATTTTAAAAAAAGAAGGGCAATTACTTATGAAAGTTGGACTGGGTTTTGATGTTCATAAATTTAAGAAGGGCAGAAAATTAATACTTGGCGGTGTTGATATAGTTTATGATAAAGGTCTTGAAGGTCATTCCGATGCCGATGTTCTGGTGCATTCTTTGATGGATGCAATTCTTGGAGCATGTAACCTTGGAGATATAGGGGTTAATTTTCCTGATGATAATATGGAATATAAAGATATATCGAGTCTTGTTTTGCTGAAAAAGGTAAAGGATAAAATAGATAGCAGAGGTTTTAAGATTGCAAATATTGACGCAGTCCTGGTTATGCAGGAGCCTAAAATTTCAAAATATATCCCAGAAATGAAAAAAAATATAGCCGGTATCCTGGAGATAGATGAGGGTGATGTAAGTATAAAAGCAACCACGACTGAAGGGCTCGGATTCTGCGGCAGAAAAGAAGGAGTCTCTGCAATCAGTGTGGTCCTGGTGGATTAACATTGCTATAGAACTTAATTATAGATAAAAGATATAGTATATAATTTTTTTTGCATGTTTTTTAAAAATTCTTTGTGGAAGGGAATGCTCATTAAAAACTTCCGTGAATGACGGATTATTAAATAAAATAATGGAGTGATAATGATACCGCGTTTTAGATTTGCCCCTTCTCCTACAGGGGGGCTGCATATTGGAACGGCAAGAACTGCCTTATTCAACTGGATGGCAGCAGCAAGCATGGGAGGAAAGGTAATTTTAAGAATTGAGGATACTGATGTAAAGAGATCCAGTAAAGCTTATGAAGAATCAATTCTTAAAGATTTAAAATGGCTTGGGCTGGAATGGGATGAGTTCTACAGGCAGAGCGAAAGAATTAAAATATATCAGGATTTTGCGAATAAGATGCTTGAGGAGAACAGGGCTTACAGATGTTTCTGCACCCCTGAGAGGCTGGAGGAACTCAAGAAAAGCCAGTATGCAGCCGGTAAGATGTCAAAATATGATAATAAATGCAGAGGACTGAGTGATGAAGAAATTGCAGGAAATTTAAAAGAAGGCAAGAAATTTGCCATAAGATTCAAAGTGGAAAGTGACAGGAAAATTGTCTTTAATGATTTAATAAGAGGAGAGATGAAGTTTGAATCTAATTTTATTGGAGACTTTGTAATAATAAAATCTGACGGAACCCCATCATATAACTTTGCTGTCGTAGTAGATGACGGGGATATGGGGATTACTCATATTTTGAGGGGAGAGGATCACCTGACAAATACAGCAAGGCAGATTTTGCTATTTGAAAGCCTCGGTTTTGAAGTACCTTCTTTTGCGCATATTTCGATGATATTAGGTAATGATGGTTCGAAGTTAAGTAAGAGGCATGGAGCTACTACAATTTCTGAGTACAGGAATGAAGGGTATCTTGCTGAAGCTATTATAAATTATCTTTCAATACTTTCATGGTCACCAGGTGACAATGAGGAGATATTTGCTATAAGGGATATTAAAGACAAATTTAAGATAACCGACATATCGAGGAGCCCGGCTATATTTGACATAAATAAGCTGAAATGGATAAATGGCATTTACATCAGAAAGAAGTCGGTTGAAGAGCTTGTGGAGCTTGTTACGCCTTATTTGCTAAAGGAAAAAATACTTGATAAAAAAGATACAGAAGAAAAAAAGATAATGGAGAGGATATATAAGTGTGCAAAAGCTTTTCAGGATAATTTAAAAACTCTAAGTGATTTTCCTGTTTGCGTAAAGGACTTATTAAGTGATAGGATTGCTGATTACAGCCAGGATTCACTGGAAATTTTAAAACAGGATACTTCCGGACCTGTTGTGAAGAGTTTCCTTGAAGAACTTGAAAGCATTTGCAGGTCTTCTGGCAACAATGAGGATATTGATTTAAATGAGGATAATGGGAGAGAGATAATTAATAGTGTCGGCAAGAAGCTCAGAGAGGAAGGCATAAAAGGGAAATATTTATATATGCCTATAAGGGTATCTATAACAGGAAGCACCAGGGGGCCCGAGCTACCTGAGGTTATTTCGATACTTGGTTTAAAAAATTGTATACAAAGAGTTAAACAAACTTTAGAATATATAAAAAATAATATTAAAATGATATAGAAAAATTATTTCATAGAAGAGTGAATTTATGGGATTGATAGCTGAAATTAAAGGTCTCGTGAAAGCTGCGAAGGACAGGGACCCGGCTGCAGTAAATGCTGCAGAGATTTTATTTACTTATTCGGGAGTTCATGCTGTGATAAATCACAGGATGGCTCACTGGCTTTACAGACACAGGATGCCCTTTCTTCCAAGATGGATATCACAACTAAGCAGGTTTTTTACCGGAATAGAAATTCATCCGGGAGCAAGGATAGGAGAAGGATTTTTCATAGACCATGGTATGGGAGTAGTAATAGGAGAAACTTCAGAGATTGGCAATAACGTAACTATATACCAGGGTGTAACCCTGGGCGGTACCGGGAAGGAAAAGGGCAAGCGGCATCCTACAATAGGGGATAATGTGGTAATATCTGCAGGAGCAAAGGTGCTTGGTTCGATTGAAATAGGTAATAATGTTATTATTGGCTCGGGAGCAGTAGTGATAAAGTCTGTACCGGATAATTGTACGGTAGTGGGGGTTCCCGGTAAAATTGTCAGAGTTGGAGGGGAGAAAGTTCTTTCCGATGAATTTCACAGGATGAACCTTCCTGACCCGGTTAGTGAAATTTTGAGCGATTACTCTGCAAGAATAAATTTTCTGGAAAAAGAGTTAGAAAAAATAAAGAAAGAAAAGAAACATAAATAACATAAACTTCATGTAGCAAATGGATTAAATCAAATCCTGTAACAGTTAGGAGGTATGGGTGAGTTTAAAGATATATAATACGCTTCACAGAAAAAAAGAACTATTTAAACCAATAAACGAGGGTTGCGTTAAGATGTACGTATGTGGTCCTACTGTTTATAACTATATATCTATAGGGAACACCAGGCCTGTCGTGGTTTTTAACATGGTAAAGAATTACCTGCAGTATCTGGGATACAGGGTAGATTATGTTCAGAATATTACCGATATTGAAGACAAGATAATAAAGAGAGCCCAGGAAGAAAAAGTTGATTATAAAGTTATAACGTCAAGATATATAAACGCTTTTCTGGAGGATTTGAGGAATCTGGAGATAGGCGGTTTCAGCAAAATGCCCCTGGCTACAGAGATGATAACCGAGATAATAGATATCATAGAGAAGATTATTGAAAACGGCTATGGCTATGTAGTTGATGGCAATGTTTATTTTGAGGTGAGTAAATTTCACGGGTATGGTAAATTGTCGGGCCAGAAAATAAATGAGATGAAAGACAGTGAAGAAGATGGTTTCGCTAAAAAAAATAAAATTGATTTTGCTCTGTGGAAAAAAGCCAGGGATGGCGAGCCATCCTGGGGAAGCCCATGGGGTGATGGCAGGCCCGGCTGGCATATTGAATGCTCTGCAATGGTGACCGCTCTTTTAGGCACGAATATCGATATACATGGCGGGGGCATAGATCTAGTATTTCCTCACCATGAAAATGAAATAGCGCAGTCCGAGGCTGCTTTTCCTGATAAAGGTGACTTTGTAAAATTCTGGATGCATAATGGCATGATTGAGGTAAGGGAAGAGAAAATATCCAAGTCCCTCGGCCTTAAGGAAAACTGGATATTAAAGAACCTTCTTAAAGTTTATCCAGCAAATGTTATAAAAATGTATATACTCTCTACTCATTACAGAAGTCCCCTGGAGTTTAACATGGAGAAACTGGAAGAGGCAGCAAAAGCTCTTGAGAGGATTGCAAATACACTAAAAAATATAGAATTTCTGGCAGGGCAGGACGAAAACAGCATATCAGTTGCAGGAAGCGAAGAAGGTGGAGAAGAAATTTCCTCAAGAATTAAAGACTTTACAGTAAAGTTTGAAAATGATTTTAAAAATTCAATGGATGATGATTTTAATTCAGCTAAAGCAATAGGCGACATTTTCGAATTTGTAAAGAGCATAAACAGTATAATACAAAAGTCTGATTTTAAGATTAATGAGCCTATAAGGAATGGTCTTAAGGATGCTCACTCAAAGATAACAGGACTTGGAACGGTACTGGGATTTAACTTTAAAAAAGAGGTTTTAAAAGTATCAGAAAATGTTGAATCAAGGATAGAATTAACAAAAGAAGAAATAGAAAAGCTTGTGGCAGAAAGAGAAACTGCAAGAAAGAAGAAAGATTTTAAGAAATCCGATGAAATTAGAAATTACCTGCAGAAAAGGGGCATTATCCTGGAAGACAGGAAAGAAGGTACTATCTGGGAACTTAAAGAATAAATTAAGTGTCTTATATTTCATTAACTCCATATATAAGGATATTGTGAACTATGGATAAGAATGTAAATTATGAATATATATATGGAATAAACCCGGTATATTCGCTTGTTGTCACAAATGCAGGGAAAAGAAAAATATATGATATCATTATTGATAGAGGAAGAAGAAGAGATTTAAGAATACAGCGAATTATCGAAGAAGCAAAAAAGAAAAAAATTGAAATATCAGAACTTGAATCCAGAAGTTTTGGTGATATTTGTTCAGGAGATATCAGTTCCCAGGGTATTGGTGCACGTGTTTCTCCTTACAATTATTTGAATCTGGGAGATTACTTAAACACCTTGTCTGGGGGAGAGAATAATAATATGAGCCGGCTGGTAATTCTTGATGGTGTTACCGATGCAGGTAATTTCGGCTCAATTATAAGAAACTGTAATGCATTTGGATTTGATGGAATTATTATACCAGAAAGAAGAAGCGTGTCTGTAAATGAAAGAGTCAGCAAGATTTCTGCCGGTGCATTAGAAGAAGTAAAATTATTCAGAGTCGTTAATATTACGAGTACCATAAAAGAATTAAAAAAGAGAGGGTTCTGGATTTATGGTACTACACTTGATGTAGATTCCAGTGTTAGTTATATAAGCGATGTTAATTTTATCTTTCCGATGGTAATTGTTATGGGAAGTGAAGATAAAGGGATAAGCAGGCTGGTAAAGGAAAATTGTGATTTTTTGATTTCTATAAGGTTAAGCGGCAGGATGCAGTCTTTAAATGTTTCAGTTGCAAGCGGAATTATTTTATATAAGGTACAGGAGCAAATTGAAAAACAATCCGGAAAAGTATAGCCAGAGTGAAAATTTGATTATAATAGACGGTCATAATTTTATTTTTAGCTCTGTAAGAACCCGGGATTTAAGCGGGGGGAGAATGGATTATCTGAAAGTTAAGTTATTAAGAGATGTGATTTTGTTTAAAAGTCTTAAAAACTGGGATGCGATAGTAGTATTCGATGCAAGAAACAGCGATAATCTTAAAAGAGGGGACAGTGTTATTGACGGAGTAAGAGTTATACATTCAATGAAAAGCGAGACAGCCGATGATGTTATAGAAGAGCTGGTCGAGATGAGTATGGGATATAAAAGTATTTTTGTGGTTACATCCGATTACCTTCAGCAAAAGGTGATTTTTAAAAAAAATGTCTACCGCAAATCAAGTCGCGAGTTTGGCATAGAGTTGAGAGATTTAAGAAAAAAAATGAGAGATAGCATTAATAATCCCAGGGTGAGTTATGATAGTAAATTCCTTTCTCTGGGGAAGAGATTAAGCGCAAGCCAGAAAAAAAAGCTTTCTGAACTCCATTAGAAATAAGGCAGAATGTCTGTAAGAGTCATATTACTTTCGATTTTTTTAATAATTATAATAGTTTTTCTTAATGGTTGCGGCCTTTATTATGATTATGCCGATGATTTTGATAATGACAGGAGCGCAGCCGATGATGTTATTGGAACAGGGGCCGAGAATGCTGATTTTGTAAAAGAAGTTATTGACGGAGATACTATAATTCTTTCGGATGGAAGAACTATAAGACTTATAGGGATTAATGCACCTGAATGCGAAATGTATTTTTTTGAAGAAGCCAGGGATGTACTTGAGGCAATAGTTTCCGGTAAGGAAGTTTACCTTGAAAAAGATATATCCGAGACCGATAAGTATGGGAGACTTTTAAGATATGTATATACAGACGGGCTTTTTGTTAATCTTGAAATGGTTAAAAGAGGGTTTGCCAACTGTTATACCTATCCTCCTGATGTAAAGTATGCCGGTAGATTTATTGAAGCAGAAAGGTATGCAAGAGAAAAGTCACTGGGATTGTGGGAAGAATCAGAAATAAAAGATATAGAAGTTAAAATACATTATAATGCTGCGGGAAATGATAATACTAATTTAAATGACGAATATATAATAATAAAGAATACTGGTGATGACTATCTTGATATTTACGGCTGGACCGTCAAGGACAGCGGTACCAGTATATATAAGTTTGACAGATATATTTTTGATAAAAATACTGCGGTATTCCTTTTTACCGGTAGCGGAGAAGACTCAGGTGGCAATTTTTACTGGGGAAGCCCTAAGCCCATATGGAATAATGAACATGATATTTTCTATCTAAGGGATAGAGAAGGTTTACTTATAGGAATTTTCGATTATTAATTGAAAATTTCTTCTTCAATAAAGTGCGTGTGAATGTTACCTTCGATAAAGTTTTTACTCTGCACAATCTTTTTGTAAAATGGTATGGTAGTTTTGATTCCCTCTATTTTAAATTCGTCCAGTGCCCGCAGTGATTTTAAAACCGCCTCTTCTCTGGTGCGGTCGTGTATTACAAGTTTGGCTATCAGGGAATCATAAAATGGCAGCACCTCACAACCGGGGTGTATGTAGGTATCCAGTCTTATGCCGGGCCCTCCTGGTGGAAAAATATTTGTTATCCTTCCGGGACATGGCTTAAAATCATCATCAGGGTCTTCAGCATTAATTCTGAATTCTATAGAATGACCGCGCGGGTTATAATTTTCGCTTAAATGATTGGTTCTTTGCCCGGAAGCAATTTTTATCTGTTCCTTTACAAGGTCGATTCCCGTAACCATTTCTGTTACGGGGTGTTCTACCTGAATTCTTGTATTTATTTCTATGAAATAAAAATTTCCGTTGCCATCAAGTAGAAATTCTATGGTACCCGCGTTCTTATAATTTATTGCTTTTGCTGCTCTTACTGCAAATTCTTTCATCAACCTGATTGTCCTTGGAGGGAGATTAACCGCAGGTGCTTCTTCTATAAGTTTCTGATGCCTTCTCTGGATGGAGCACTCTCTTTCTCCAATACATACAGTATTACCATAATTATCAGCGATAATTTGAAATTCGATGTGCCTGGGTCTCGGAATATATTTTTCTATGTAAACTTCGCTATTCCCAAAGGATGATTCAGATTCTGATTTTGCAGTCGGGAAATGGGCTATGACATCTTTTTTGTCGTTACAGATTCTCATACCTTTGCCACCGCCGCCAAAAGATGCTTTTATAATAACAGGATAACCAAGTCTTTTTCCTAATTTTAATGCTTTTCTAATATTTCCGACGTTACCCGTAGAACCCGGGATAACGGGTATCTTATTTTGCTGCATTATTTCTATTGCTCTGGATTTATTACCTGCAAGTGATATTACTTCAGCAGGAGGTCCTATAAAGACTATATTATTCTGCGCGCAGGCTTCCACGAAGTCAGGGTTTTCTGCAAGAAATCCATAGCCGGGATGAATAGCATCGCAGCCGGTTAATTGTGCGGCTGAAATTATATTGTCCATGTTGAGGTAGCTTTTGGGAGATGCAGGAGGCCCTATGCAGATGCTTTTGTCTGATAATTTCGTGTGTATAGATTCTTTATCTGCTGTTGAATATACCGAAACACTTTCAATTCCAAGTTCTCTACAGGCTCTTATTATTCTTACGGCTATTTCACCCCTGTTTGCTATAAGTATTCTTTTGAACATAATATTATTAATTGTCTTTTTTGATGGTAATCAATGTCTGGCCAAATTCAACCACGTCTTCGTTGGAAACAAGTATTTCTATTATCTTACCGTTGTGCTCTGAATTAATTTTATTCATTAGCTTCATTGCCTCAATTACGCAGAGCGGGTCTCCTTTTTTAATCCTGTCGCCGACTTTTACGAATGGCTGTTCACCGGGACCGGGAGAAGAGTAGAATATACCCACTATTGGAGATTTAACTTCTATTAAATCCGGGGATTCTTCTTCCCGGGGTTCTTGAACCTTCTCTTTTGAGGGTAGAGGTTCTTCCGATTTATATCTGGGATTATTTATGGAAATTTTAACTCCTTCAACTTCAAGCTTGATTTCCTCGATATCGCTATTCTCAACAAGACTTGTTAGTTCTCTGAGTTTCTTGATGTCGAGATTTTCTAATTTTACATTCGAGCCGAATTTATTTTCTTTGATTTTAATATTTTCTAAAATTGAGTCGGGGTATTTTACTAAACTGGATTTTTTAAAACCGGTTTTTTTCTTCTCAAGAAGCTTTCTTGTTTTTTCAGGATAAAAACAGTAACTGAGTATATCTTCCTCTTTATCTGAAAAATTTATAAGCTCATTTTTACATTGCTCGTAAGAATCTTCTGCATTAATGATAGATTTCATATTATCCTTTGAATTTCCTTCCAGTTTATCAAGAATTTTTTTGTCTACTTTTCCGGGGAGCCTGCCAAAGTACCCCAATATAAGTTTTTTTATCTCGTCACACAATATCTCCCATCTCGAGTCAGAAATTACGGCATTTAATATAGCCTGACTTCCTATAATCTGACCTATTGGAGTTGCTAGCCCGGGATTTCCTATCTCTTTTTTTATTTTAAAAACTTCCTCCAGTACAGAATCTATGGCATCCAATTCTCCTATTTCTGCAAGCTGGCGGTTAATGCTTGAAATTAACCATCCCGGGAGCAGGTTTTTATCAGAACTGTTCAGGATAAAGTCAGTAGAGAATAAATCACTCCTGGTAAGCGGGTAAATATATCTTTTTATGATATCGTTTAATTGAATTAATTCTTTATGCTCGAGATTGTGAGAGAAATTTTCACCCTTTAAACTTAAGATAAATGAAAATACAGTATGGTTTTGTTCGCAGTGGGATGAAGGCAGTAAACTCAGGTCAATGCCATCACAACCTTTTTGAAGAGCTTCAAAATAATTGAGTATCTGAAGGCCCCTCAGGTTTGGAGTACTTAAAAATTTAGGTATTTTTATCTCGCTGGCGAGGGCTTCAAAAAGTTTGCCTGTCTCACGGGGCAACATGGTGGACTCGACGTCTTTAATACATATAACACTGCAGCCTGATTCTTCTAAAACTTTTGCAGTTTTTACGTAGAAATCTATATCTCTAGAATTATTGTATATTATTGTCCCCTGGCATGAGGCTTCGTTATCGATAATTGTGGAGATAGTATATTTAAGATTGTCCATGTCATTTAGTGCGTCATATACCCTGAAGATATCTGCACCGTTTATTACACACTGCTTTATAAATCTTTTTATTATGTCATTTGAGTAAACCTCCAGACCTCCAAGATTTCTTGCTCCTGTCAGTATCTGAAGGGGAATGGAGGGTATCTTGTTTTTAACATATGATATAAATCCTATAGGAGTCAGATTAAGATTGCTTTCAAGGATTTTTTCGAAGCCCGGACTTCCGAGTATCTCAAGGCTATCATATTTTATATTCTTGATATGATTTAAAATCATATCAAATGTTTGAATGTCAATATAATGAGTTTCTGCGTTCTGGAATATGTCCCTTAAAGTGATGTCATTTATTTTTATCTTTTTCATTTTTTGTTTTTTTAAGATTTATAACGAGTACCGCTGTGATTGTTTTCACCAAATCTACCAGTATAAAGGGCTCCGTCCCCAATTTCCAGGTTTTAATGAGCGTATCTGTAAGGAAATGAGTGGATGATAAACTGTAGAAATATCCTGCGAGGTGGATGAATCCAAAAAAATGGATAATTATTACTCCTGTAATACAGGAGATAAAAGAGATAAACAATTGATATGAATATGATGGCCTGTTTTTCGATAAGTTTTCATATATATATCCGGATGCAAATGCTGCAGCCATAAATCCTATTATATATCCTCCCGTGGGTCCCGAAAGGGCAACCACGCCATTTTTAAATCCACTAAAAACAGGTAAACCCATAAGACCTGCAAGTATATATATGAGCTGGCTGGTAAAAGCCCAGCTACTTCCTAGAAACATGCCTGATATGAGTACTGTAAAGACCTGTGTTGTTATGGGAACCGGTGTAAAAGGAAGATATATATATGAGTTTGCAGATATAGCCATAAGTATGACAAAAATTAGAGAAAATATCAGCCTGGTGTGGGCGTTGGCTCTTACCTCATAAATAAGAGGATAATTATTCATGACGCCTATATTTTTTGTGTTAAATATTTTATTCATAATAGTTATTCAAAAATGATTTAAATTATTTTTATTGTTTAAAAAATAAATGCTCCATACGTGGCTCTTGAACCATTCTGTTAAGACGCTATGATATGAGTAAAGTTTCAGTTTAATAAATCAGGTTAATTATATTTTAACTTTTAAAAATTGAAACTATTAAATTATAGTCGCGTCTTTTTTTAAAAAGTTTTTATATTATTAATAACCATACTATTCAAATAGAGGGTTTTATGAAATATTTTTTGACCGAAGAACAGCAGATGATAGTGGAAATTTGCCGGAAGATAGTCGAAGAAAGAATTATTCCGGTAAGAGCTGAACTTGATGAAAAGGAAATGTTCCCGGGGGATATAATAAAAGAAATTGGGAAGAGCGACCTTTTCAGATTGTTTGTTCCCGGGGAATATGGAGGAATGGGTACAGGCATTTTTGAAGTATGCCTTGCTACCGAGGAACTCAGCCGGGGCGATTTAGGCATCGCAACTACTTTTGCAGCGTCCGGATTGGGAACCATACCAATAGTTATTGCAGGAAATGAAGCCCAGAAAAAGAAATTCCTGCCGCAACTTGCAGACGGAGTAAGGCTTGCAGCATTTGCACTCTCGGAAGCAGAAGCGGGGAGTGATGTAGGTAATATAAAGACTACTGCGAAAAGAGATGGCGACTATTATATTTTGAACGGCTCCAAACAGTGGATATCCAATGGTGGAGAAGCTGATATCTATACTGTATTTGTAACTACAAACCCTGCTAAAGGAGTAAGAGGAATAAGTGCCGTTATTGTGGAAAAAGGTACAGCAGGATTTGAATTCGGTAAAAAAGAAAATAAACTCGGCATGCGTAGTTCTATGACCAGGGAACTTATATTTACAGATTGCAAAGTGCCGGCAGAGAATTTGCTGGGTAAGGAAGGGACCGGTTTTGTTATTGCTATGAGAACTTTTGACCAGTCAAGACCACCAGTAGGAGCTCAGGCAGTAGGTATAGCCCGGGCTTCTCTGGAAGAAGCATTAAATTACTCAAGGGTAAGAAAGCAATTTGGTGTTCCAATATCTTCGTTCCAGGCAATTCAGCATATGCTTGCTGATATGGCAACAAATATCGAAGCAGCAAGTGCGCTTGTTTACCATACAGCAAAGGTGATTGATAGTGGGCAGAAAAACATAACAGGGCTCTCTTCAATGTCAAAACTTTTTGCAACTGATGTTGCGATGAAAGTTACGGTTGATGCAGTTCAAATACTGGGCGGTTACGGTTATATGAAAGAATATCCACTTGAAAAAATGATGAGGGATGCGAAAGTAACCCAGATTTACGAAGGTACCAATCAGATTATGCGAAACATAATCGCTCTCGATATGATAAAAAGAGGTTTAGATTGAGGAGATTCAAAACCAGCAGCCAATAGAAAATTTTAAGCAGTCTAAACATTATTTCCAATAAGTTTATTTCTATATTTATTGTTCTTTTTAAATCAAAGAGAATGAAGACATCATAAGGTGAGGTGGTTAAGATTAGAATTGTTGTATGCATAAAGCAGGTTCCGGGTACTACCGAAGTTAAAATAGACCCCCGGACCAATAACCTTATAAGAGAGGGAATTGAAAATATAATAAATCCATTTGATTCCTATGCTATCGAGGAAGCAGTAAGGATAAAAGAAAGGCTTAACGATGAAGAAGCAGAGGTAATCTCTATTACTATGGGACCTCCACAGTCTGTAGAGGTATTGAAGGATTCCATATCGGTAGGTGTAGATAGGGCTATACTTATTTCAGATAAAGCATTTGCAGGCGCAGATACACTCGCTACCGCTACCACACTTGTCAGAGCTATAAATAAGATAGGAGGCTGTAAGTTGATTATACTCGGTAAACAGAGCCTTGATGGAGAGACGGGTCAGGTTGGGCCCGAGCTGGCACAAAAGATGGGAATTCCTTTTATAGGTTATGTCAGTGAAATTATGGAGATAAATAAAAATGATATGAAAGTTAAAAGGCTCATGGAAGACAGGTATGAAATTTTTGAGGTGAGCTTTCCTGCTGCCATATCGGTGATAAAAGATATAAACATACCGAGGGTCCCTTCTTTGCGTGGAAAGATAAAGGCTAAAAATGCAAGCATACCAGCCTGGGGATTGAAGGAACTGGGTGCCAGTGAGGATGAGGTAGGACTTGCAGGCTCGTGTACACAGGTTTTAAGAGTTTTTGCTCCAAAGATAAAACGAGAAACAACAATGATCACAGGGACTGCTGAAGAGAAAGTGGAAGAGTTAAATAAAATATTAAAAGAATTAAATGTAGTATAAATGAAATGAATGATGAAGTACTCACTATTAATTTAAAAGAACGCCTATTTCTTACTGAAGAAAAGAAAGATTTATCTGATTACAGGGGTGTGTGCGTATATCTTGAGACAAATGAAGGCGAAGTTGCAGACGTTGGATTTGAGCTGGTCAGCGAAGGAAGGAAGCTTGCTGATAAACTCGGCGTTGAGCTCTCTGCGATAGCAATGGGAAAAGGCATTAAAGAAAGCGCTATGGAAGCTTTTCAGTACGGACTGAATAAGTTATATTTAGCTGACAGCACTGATTTTTCTTATAATCTTGATGATATTTTTTCCGAAACTCTTGCCCGGTTGATATTGCGTTACAGACCCGAAATATTCCTGGCGGGAGCTACCTGGTTTGGGAGAACGTTGATTCCCAGGGTGGCGGCTATCTTAAAAACAGGTTTAAGTGCCGATTGTACAGAATTGGAAATAGACAATGAAAAGAAAGTACTTCTTCAGACGAAACCTGCCTTTGGAGGAAATATTCTTGCAACTATTATTACACGGAATGCAAGGCCACAGATGGCAACAGTTAGACCTCACGTTATGGAAAAAAAGAAGGTCGCAGGAGAGATACGAGACTGTGAAGACAGAGTGGAGTATATAAAGGTTGAACCTTCTGGATTTAAAACAGATTATAAATTAATCGGGATCGATAAAAATCTTAATGAAAGTATAAATATCAATGATTATAAAGTTATAGTATCAGGTGGCAGGGGCGTAGGTGGAAGTGAAAAATTTTCGACTCTTAAGGAACTTGCCGGTCTTCTGGGCGGTGCAGTAGGTGCATCAAGAGCCGCGGTTGATTCAGGCTGGATATCTTATCCTCACCAGATAGGGCAGACCGGAAAAACAGTTAACCCCAGAATTTATATAGCATGCGGTATATCCGGAGCAATCCAGCATCTTGTGGGAGTTCAGAGTTCGGATATTATAATTGCCATAAATAAAGACCCGGCTGCACCTATATTCAAAGTAGCTGATTATGGAATCGTGGGAGATTTATTTGAAGTAGTACCGATGCTGATAAAAAGAATCAAGAGTGGCAGGACTCTTATTTAGTTAAAATATCTGTATTAAAGAACCACCGGTAAATTATAATTCTTCTTTGTGAGTTTCATCGCAGGATACCAGCATTTCAATATCCTTAACATTTAAAAAAACAATTTCATTTTTACCGCTTATATCTAACTTTGCTTTATGGGAGTCATCCAGTTGATATACTTCGGCTTCTGTTACTGGAATGAATTTGGTATTCTGGGCATTAATGTAGTCTAAGATTCTACCACTGGTCATAATATATATATAACCCCTTATTATAGAAGAGTTTGTTTTTATTTTTACACGTACTTTTTCTTTAGGTACTTTTATGGTCACTTCATTTAAAAATAATGTCAGTTTAAAAATAATTTGCGCATCTACATTAAATATTAAAAAACATTATGAAGATATTTGCAATTAAATAAATTAATAAAATATTTGCATTAAAAAATATTTTTATATGATATTTTATAAGAGCGATATAAATTATAAGGAATTTTGTTATAATTGTATTGAGATTTACTTAATATATTATTTTATGATATATTTTAACAAGTATTAAATTATTACACCGGTGTATTTAATATGTTAAACATAGAGGGCAAAAATAAGGTTAATATGGCTGAAGAACACATGATGAAAGCTCTTATGGATTATATTACGGATAGCATATATTTTAAGGATTTAAAAAGTAGATTCATAAGGATTAACAAAGCATGTGCGGAAAAGTTTGGGATGAATGAGCCTGAAGAAGCAGTTTGGAAGACTGATTTTGATATTTTTACTGAAGAGCATGCCAGGCAGGCATTCAAGGATGAACAGAATATGATAAAAACAGGTAAAGCTATTGTAAATATTGAAGAGAAAGAGACATGGAAAGAGAGTATTACATGGGCTTCATCAACAAAGATGCCTCTCTACAACGATAGAGGGAAAATAATCGGAACTTTTGGAATCACCAGGGATATAACTGACAGGAAGAAGGCGGAAGAAGAAATCAAGGAAAGCAGATCCAGAATTGAAGCAGTGCTTCATTCTACTGCAGATGGTATTTATGCTACTGATGAAACCGGGAAAATTTTATTGCACAACAATAAGTTTCTGGAATTATGGAGCATTCCTGAAAAGCTTATAAAGATACAGTCAAATGAAGAAGTTCTCAATTTTATGGCGGGATTTTTTGACGATGCTGAAGAGTTTAAAAAAAGGGTTGCCGGGCTCAACAAATCTGAAATTGATTGTGTTGATATTCTTAACTTAAAAGATGGCAGAATATTTGAGCGAACTTCATGTCCACTAAAAATGGATAACACAGTTATTGGAAGGGTATGGTCTTTCAGGGATATAACGGAACAGAAGAAAGCAGAGGAAAGGATATGGTATTTATCCTTTCACGATAAATTAACAGGTTTATATAATAGAGCTTACTTCGAGGAGGAATTAAAGAGATTAAATACCCAGAGGAAACTTCCTTTAAGCATCATTTTTTGCGATGTTAATGGTTTGAAAGAAATGAACGATAATTACGGGTATGATAAAGGTGACAAGCTACTTCGTAAAATAGCGGGGATACTGAAGAGTTCTTTTAGAAGTGAGGATGTAGTGGTTAGATGGGGCGGAGATGAGTTTGTTATAGTTCTTCCAATCACGGAAGAAAAAATCGCTGATGATATCATAGATAGGATATATAAAAAGTGCGAACTGGAATCCAGGCCGGGTTTTCCGGTAAGTGTTTCAATAGGTAGAGCCGTTAAAGATAAGATTTATCAGAGTATTAATTTAGTGGTGAATGAAGCCGAGAAAAAAATGATGATGCATAAAAAAGCTATTAAGAACAATTCCTGAGCGTCTGAATATCATAATTTATGACATTTTTTACTTTTCCAGATATAGTATTTAAATCTTTTTATCCTGAGATAATGATTATAATTAGTTTCCAATTCATAGAGAATTCTGGATAGCGAGAATCCTCTTTCTATATCTTTTAGCAGAATGGTTTTTTGGATATTGGTTCCTTATCAGAATGTTTAAGTTCCTTTATGCCAATATTTATATTTATACTTATCAACTGACTGCACAATTGCAATTATACTGTATTTAAACAAATATTAACTTCAAGGTGCAACAGGAATCTGGCAGGAAATTAAAAATTGTACTGTTGCATGGTATGAAACTATAGAAATATAGTTGCGTCTATCTAAAAGTTGCAGGGTAAGATATTTTTTTAAAAAATAACATTTTTATTCGAAAAGGATGAACCGTGAAAGAAATGAATCAAAAAGAAATTGAGAATATTATTCCTCATAGATACCCGTTTTTACTTGTCGATAAAATTCTTGAGGTTGAACCGGGCAAAAGAATTAAAGCAGTAAAATATGTAAGAGAAGATGAATTTTATTTTAAAGGTCATTTCCCATCCAACCCAATTATGCCCGGCGTACTTATAGTAGAAACTATGGCACAGGCAGGAGCTGTACTTGCTTTGATGGCACCTGAAAATAAGGGCAGGATTGCACTTTTTGCAGGGATAGATAAGGCAAGATTTAGAAGAATAGTCAGGCCGGGAGATGAGCTGGTGCTTGAAGTGGAGCTGGAAAACATTAAAAGGAATATTGGCAGGGCAAAGGGGAGAGCGACAGTTGAAAATCAAATAGCCTGTGTTGCTGAAATTATGTTTGCTATAAGTTAGATGCTAAATAAAAACTTTAGACGGGGGTAGTTAAAATTTCTGGGATTTTAAGAAAAGTTGTTTTTATGTTTCCCGGACAGGGTTCGCAATACAGTGGAATGGGCATGGAGTTTTTAGATGCTTTCAGCGAGTACAGGGAGTATTTTAAAGTGTCTGGCGATTTAGTAGGAACAAATTTATTGGGAATAATCAATGGTGGGAACCAGGACAGTTCGCTTGATGATACGCGATTTAGCCAGATTTCGATTTATACTTTAAGCTGTGCTTTAAATGATTATTTAATAAATAATCTCTCTATAAGTAAGGAGTGTGTTGATACAGTTATGGGACATAGTCTTGGGGAATACAGCGCTCTTTACAGTTCAGGAGCTTATAGTTTTGGCAAAGGTGCGGAACTTGTCGGGTATCGGAGCATGATTACCGCTAAAGAGGGAAAAAACAATAAAGGTATGATGGTTGCTGTTCTGGGAGAAGAATTGTTTAAAATAATGAATATATTAGAAAGTTATAACGGCAGGGTTTTTATTGCTAATTACAATGATTACAGGCAGACAGTAATAAGCGGTTATGAAAATTCGGTTAAAGAGTTAATAGAAGATTTCAAATCAAATGGGATAAAAAAAATGGTTATACTAAAAGTAGGAATAGCTTCTCACTGTCCTGTTATGAAGAAAGTTTCGGATGAACTGGGCAGGTTCATAAATAATAATATCGATTTTAATGACATTAATTTGCCCTTTTTTTCTACCACTGAACTGGATTATAAAAATAAAGAGGAAATAGCAAAGACTCTCAGAGGCCAGCTTGTAAATCCTGTAAGGTGGGTTGAAAGTATAGAGTATTTGCTAAAGAAAGGCGTAAGTATTTTTATTGAAGTGGGCCCCGGCAAAGTATTAACCGGGCTGGTTGGGAGGATTGCCAGAGAGAATGGCAAGGAAATTATTTTGCTTAATACCGATAAAATGGAGGATATCCAAAATTTAAAAAAAATATTAAAAGAGGAAGGAATAATAAATGAGGCTTGAAGGTAAAGTAGCCCTTATAACCGGAGGAGCCAGGGGCATCGGGAAAAAAATTTCCGAAACATTCCTGGGAGAAGGTGCAGATGTTTTTATTTTTGATGTTAACAGGAATGAGGGAGAGAATACCGCTGGTGAATTCAGAAGAGCTTATGGCAAAAGCAGAGCATACTTTTTTGAAGTTGATATAACAGACGAAAAAGCAGTAGAAAATTCGATAGAGAAAATTATCGAAGAAAAAGGAAGAATTGATATTCTGGTTAATAATGCTGGTATCACACGTGATAATTTAATATTAAGGATGAGTCTTGCAGACTGGAAAAAGGTAATTGATATAAACCTGACAGGAGCATTCGTATGCTCAAAGTATGCAGCTAAATATATGTTAAAAAACAGAAGTGGAAGGATAATAAATATTTCTTCGATAGTAGGAGTCCATGGCAACGCGGGTCAGAGTAATTATTCTTCTTCAAAAGCTGGAATAATAGGTTTAACAAAAACTCTGGCAAAGGAACTTGCAGGAAGAAATATTCTCGTAAATGCAATAGCTCCCGGCTATATAGAGACAGAAATGACAGGTATGTTAAGCGATAAAATAAAAGAGAATCTGATGGCCCAGATACCTGTAAGGAGGCTTGGCAGCATTAATGATGTAGCAAAGCTGGCGCTTTTTCTGGCGTGTGATGATTCAAGCTATATAACAGGGACAGTAATAAATCTGGATGGTGGAATGGGTATTTAATAAGTATGTCTTTAATGAAGAATGGCGGTTCTTAAAGGGGATAGATAATTTAAAAAAGAGAGAGATTAAGTAAATTTAAAAAGACGGATAATTTTTTATAAGTAAGGGGATTATTATTGAGAGCAGAAAAAGATAAAAGAAGAGTTGTGATAACTGGACTGGGTGTTATAACTTCACTTGGGATGGAGATTGGGGAATTCTGGAATAATTTGATTTCGGGCAAACCGGGTGTTAGCAAAATCAAGCATTTTGATGTAGAAAAGATAGCTTCCAGAATTGCGGCCCAGGTTAAAGATTTTGAACCTGAAAATTATATGAGTTTTAAACAGGCTAAAAGAATGGACAGGTTTGCACAGTTTGCAGTGGCTGCTGCGTCAGAGGCCATTAAGGATAGCGGTCTTAAGATAAATCAATTTAATGAAAATGATGTTGGAGTTTATGTAGGAAGTGGTGTAGGAGGCCTCTCAACCATGGAAAAGCAACATATAAAGCTGCTGAGTAAAGGAGCCAATAAGGTCAGCCCTTTTCTTATTCCCATGATGATAAGCAATATGGCTGCCGCACAGGTTTCTATAATGAGCGGTGCCAAGGGACCGGTAAGTACAACAACTACAGCCTGCGCCGCAGGCTCAAATGCCATAGGTGATGCATTTGAAATTATTAAGAGGGGTGATGCGGAAATTATGATTGCAGGCGGAAGCGAAGCTGCCGTAACACCGCTGGGAATGGCAGGATTTTCTAATATGCAGGCTCTTTCTACAAGGAATGATGAACCTGAAAAAGCATCCAGACCATTTGATAGAGACAGGGACGGGTTTGTTATGGGCGAAGGTTGTGGAATATTGATTCTGGAAGAACTGAAATCTGCTTTAAAAAGGAATGCTAAAATATACTGTGAAATGTTTGGGTACGGGCTATCAGGTGAAGCTTATCATGTTACTGCTCTTGAGGAATCAGGAGTAAACGTAGCAAGGTGCATGAAAAATTGTCTTGACGAAGGAGGAATAAAAATAGAAGAAGTAGACTATATTAATGCACACGGAACTTCGACTCCTTTAAACGATACTGTTGAAACTGCCGGGATAAAAAGGTATTTTGGGAAACATGCCTATAATATAAACTTGAGCGCGATAAAATCAATGACCGGCCACTGCCTTGGCGCATCGGGTGCAATTGAAGTGGTATCGACTGCGCTTACTATAAAAAATGATATAATACCTCCCACAATTAATCTCGATAATCCTGATGAGGGGTGTGATTTAAATTATACTGCGAAAATAAGCCATAAAAGAGAGATTAATATTGCCCTTTCTAATTCAATGGGATTTGGCGGGCATAATGTTGCGCTGGGTTTCAAGAAATATCTGTAAATAAATAAAAAGGTAGTAAGATAAGGATTATGGAAAAAATAAAATGTGAGAATTGCAATAGAGATATTGATAGCGAGGTTTTCTTATTAAATTTGAAAGTATGCCCGTTTTGTAACCATCATCATGTGATTGGTGCAATGGAAAGATTACAGATTACCGTAGATGATAATAGTTTTGTTGAAATAGGAAAGAACGTAAGTTCCATTGATTTCTTGAATTTTTTTGATGTCAAATCTTATAGCATAAGGCTCAAAGAAGCGAGGTTAAGTACTGGTTTGAGTGAAGCCATTATAGCCGGAGAGGCCAGGATAGAAGGGATTGGCCTTGCTATCGGCATCATGGATTTTGGGTTTATGGGTGGAAGCATGGGCAGTGTGGTTGGTGAGAGAATAAGAATTTTAGCCAATCATAGTATTGAGAAACATATTCCACTCGTCATATTCTGCGCATCTGGAGGTGCCAGAATGCAGGAGGGCACCGTATCTCTTATGCAGATGGCAAAGACAGTGTCAAGCATAAACAGAGTGAAAGAAAATGGGATACCTTACATTTCTGTTATTACAAATCCAACATCAGGCGGTGTAAGCGCAAGTTTTGCTACCCTCGCAGATATTATAATAGCAGAACCAAATTCGCTTTTCTGCTTTGCAGGTCCCCGTGTTATAAAGCAAACTATAAAAAAGAATCCGCCGCCTGATTTTGGCATGGCGGAAAGGAATTTAAAAAACGGCCAGGTTGATATGATTGTAAATAGAAATGATTTAAAAGGTGTTCTGGCAAATATATTAAGACTGTTTAAATAGTATTGTAAGAGTTAATTGTTATTTATCAGGTGATTTTATGGATTTTAAAAGAATGGCAGAAATTCCTAAAAACTATCTTAAAGAGATACTGGGCGCACTTTCAAAGCTCGAAAAGTTAAAGAAGATTCCTTTCTTCAGTGGTATTCACTTCAGAGATGCCGAGAGAGACCTGAACCAGAAGATTAAGAGCTATAAAAAGATTGAGAGAGATGCCGGCAGGGCTTGGAAAGTTGTAGAACTTTCAAGGAATGAAGGACGGCCGCAATGTTATGATTATATAAATGGTATATTTGATAATTTTATTAGTCTGAGTGGAGATAGATTGGGCGGGGAAGACAAATCCATAATAGCCGGTCTTGGAAAGGTTAATGGTAAAACTGTCGCGGTTATAGGTCATAATAAGGGCAGGGATATACAGGAAAGGGTTGAGTATAATTTTGGTATGGGTACACCTGAGGGTTACAGGAAGTCGCAAAGGGTCATGAGACTGGCTGATAGGTTTGGATTTCCGATAATAACTTTTATAGATACCCCGGGAGCTTACCCTGATGTTGAAGCTGAGGATAAAGGTCAGGCAGGTGCGATTGCAAAAAGCATTTCATTAATGTTTGAAGTTAATATCCCGCTAATCTCTATTTTAATTGGTGAAGGTGGAAGCGGGGGAGCGCTGGCACTTGCTGTTGGGAATGAGGTAGCGATGCTTGCGAATTCAACTTACTCTGTTATTTCGTCTGAAGGATGCGCAGCTATATTATGGAAAAGTCCTACCGGTATAAAGCTCGCTGCAAAAAGTTTAAGATTAACATCAAAGGATCTTATAAGACTTAAGGTTATTGACAGGATTATTCCCGAACCATTTGGTGGTGCGCAGAATGCGCCCGAAAGAATGGTAAAAATTGTAAAGAAATATATTGTGAATACTCTTGATAAATACAGCCGTTTTTCAAAAGAAAAGATAAAATCTGACAGGGCCGAAAAATTTGAATCAATGGGTTTTTTTAATTCTTAATAAGCACGAGCGTGTAAGATAAATTATTATTTTCTGATAAAAATAATGCTACTGCTGCTTTAGCTTCCTGTAAATAATATGACACTTGAATTCGGTGGTATATAGGTTCCTGCTTCTGGAATCTGATTAATGACGGTGTTAACTTCTATGGCATAGTTGGTATCCACATAGCTTATTTCATATTTAATTCCGGTAGAGTCAAGCTTATTTATGGCTTCTTCCAGGCTTAATTGTGTGAGACCCGGTACTATGACAAGAGGTTCATTCGAGGAAATAATAAGCCTTACCAGGCTATTATTCTCTACTTTAGAACCTGTCGGTGGTATTACTTCAACAATTTTTCCTGGCTCATTTATAATATCTCCTTCTTTTATGGGATGTTTGCTGCTTTCTACAATAAGACCGAGGGATGTAAGATAATTAAAAGCTTCTATATAACCCTCTCCTATGATATTTGGAACGAGTATAAGCTCTGTACCCTTACTTACTGTAAGGTCGACGGATTCCCCGGGCTTAATGGGTTTATTGAATTCCGGAACATGACTTATAACTGTATTTTCTTTAAATGTGTCAGAATACTCTCTGGAAATATTTCCTTCTAAAAGTTTGTTGTTCTGGAGTATAATCCGCGCATCTTCAATGCTGAGCCCGATTAAATTAGGTGTTGATATGGCATCATTTTCTGGTCCCATGCTAATAATTATATTGATATCACTGCCGGCAGGTATATCCTCACCCGGTCCGGGATTCTGCTCTATTATAAAGCCCTCCGGTATGTCAGAGTTATAAGTCTGGTTTTCCACCTTAAGATTTAAGCCATAAGTTGATAATATTTCTTCAGCGTTTTCCAGAGGAATATTCTCGACAGGGGGGACTAATACGGTATCAGAGGAATTAAAGGATTCAGAACTATAATATTTGTAACCATAAATTATAGATAGGCTCATGAAGGTAAACATTAGAATGCCTGTTACGATTATAGTTATAAGGTACCCTGCTTTTTCCTTAGAAAAAACTGCTCTTTCTAAATTCTTTGATTTTATATTAAAACTTAAGGGCTTTTCTGTATGGTATTCCTGAAGATCCTCCAGGAGTTCTTTTATATCCGGGTAACGTGACTGAGGGTCTTTTTCAATACAGTGCATGACTATTTTTTCAAGTTTTTCTGGTATATTATCTATTAATTCAGATGGTTTCAAAGGTTTTTCATATATGTGTTTAAGACTTATATCAATTGAACTCCCTCCTCTAAATGGTACATCAGCAGTTAGCATCTCATACATTACAATTCCAAGAGAGTAGATATCTGTTCTGTGGTCAAAAACTTCTCCTTTTGCCTGTTCAGGTGATATATAATGAGCGGTTCCGATGATATTTAATGTTTTTGTCACATCAGTACCAATGGACTTGGCTATTCCGAAGTCAGTAACTTTTATTTTCCCTTCCGGGGTTACCAGAATATTCTGTGGTTTGATGTCACGGTGCACAAGGTTATTTCTATGAGCAAGATATAGCGCACTTGAAATCTGTACTGCGTAATCGACCGCAGTTTTATGGGGCAATGGTCCTCTTTTTTCAATAATTTCTTTCAGGCTTTCACCTTTTATGTATTCCATACAGATGAAGTAAGAGCCATTGTGTTTCCCCCAGTCATATACCTGAACGATGTTAGGATGGCTTAATCGGGCGAGTATTTGCGCTTCACTTTTAAATCTTGCCACAAAATTTTTATCGTTTGCATGATTAGCTGATAGTATCTTTATAGCAACTTTCCTCCCTAATCTCAGGTCATCCCCTAAATAGACATCAGCCATTCCGCCCGTAGCGATTTTTTTTATAATCCTGTATCTTTTCAAAACCAATTTATTTTTTTCAGAATTGTTATTATCCATTTTCTTTATATCTTAATTGCTATTACAGTTATATTATCCATACCACCTTTTTTAATTGCTTCTTTTATAAGATTTCCCACTATACTCTTTGTTTCGTTGTAACTATTAACAATATTTAGAATTTCCTTATCTCTCAACATAGAGTTAAGTCCATCGGAGCATATAATAATTATGTCTTCAGGTAATATTTTATATGAGTAAAAATCGGGTTCTATATCCTCAGCAACACCGATTACATTGGTGAGGTAATTTCTTTGAGGGTGATTGAAGGTATCTTCATAGCTTATTTCACCTTTTCTCAACAGTTCCCCTACTATAGTATGGTCGGAAGTTAACAGCTTGAGTTCGTCTTTTCTTTTTATATAAAACCTGCTGTCACCGATGTGGATAATATGATATCTGTTTTTGTGAATATAACATGCGCTTAAAGTCGTTCCCATACCGTAATATTTCGGGAGTGAAAAAGCCTTTTTAAATACTTCTTTATTAGAAATTTTAATACTGCTTATCAATAAATCTTTTATTGTATTTTGCGTCAGCTCGATTTTTACTTCGTGGGGAGAGCCTGTTTTTTCTCCTGATGTAGTTGATTTTTTTATATCTGAAAGCCTGTTTTTGAACTCCTTTACAAAAGTTTCTACAGCAAGCTTGCTTGCAACTTCTCCAGCCCTGTGACCACCCATGCCATCACATACGACAAACAGATTGTCACCGGCATAAAAATAATCTTCATTTTTTTCTCTGTATGTTCCGATATCTGTATCTGCGAAATAGTCCATGCAATTATTATATGTTATTATTTTGCATTTATAAAATTATATTAATATGTAAAATTTATAATTAATGCATTCTGCAATGCATTGAATATTAAAAATGAAATTTAAATATACCGGGGCGTTTGCAGTTAGTTGTTATATAATAAGGGCAGTGTTATTTTGTTTTTTTATGTTTGATTGCAAATAGAGCTCTAATTATGGTGATAAAGAGCAAAAAAGCTAGTATTATAAGATAAATGCCTATAATAATTGTAAGTAGAACTGTTAAATAAAGAAAGGTGAAAATAAGTTGAATATTTATGAAGAAGCGCTGGAGATGCATAAAAGGAATGCGGGTAAGATTGACATAGTTAGCAAGGTAAAAACAGAAAATGAACACGACCTTTCACTTGCCTATTCTCCGGGTGTTGCAGAACCATGCAGAATTATTTCAAAAAATCCCCGGTATTTAAATACTTATACAGCAAGAGGCAACATGATAGCGGTGGTAAGTGACGGGTCTGCAGTTCTGGGGCTTGGTAATATCGGGGCAAGGGCAGCGCTTCCGGTTATGGAAGGTAAGTGTGTTCTTTTTAAACAATTTGGTGGAGTATCAGCTTTTCCTCTATGCATAGATAGTCAGGATAATGAGGTGATAGTTAATACTGTAAAAATGCTTGAACCATCATTTTCGGGAATAAACCTGGAGGATATTGCGGCTCCAAGATGTTTTGAAATAGAAGAAAGATTAAAGAAAGAAACGGGGATGCTTATCTTTCATGATGACCAGCATGGAACAGCTATTGTAACAATGGCCGGATTATTTAATGCTCTGAAAGTATATAATAAAAATATAAAAGAGGTAAAGATAGTTATAAATGGAGCAGGAGCGGCGGGTACATCTATTACTGACTTGCTGAACTATGTAGGTGTTATTAATATAATTGTATGTGATAGAAATGGAATAATATATAGAGGAAGAGGAGACTTAAACAACGCCAAGGAAAAAATAGCAGAATATACAAATCCGGACAATATCAGAGGGGGTCTCCTGGACGCAGTGGAGGATGCCGATATATTTATTGGGGTATCGACAGCAGATATTCTCTCTAAAGAAATGATAAAAAGAATGACAAAAAGCCCTGTCATATTTGCTCTCGCTAATCCCGAGCCAGAGATAAAACCCGAAATTGCAGTTAGGTGCGGGGTAAAGATTATTGCTACGGGAAGAAGTGATTACCCCAATCAGATAAATAATGTACTGGCATTCCCCGGAGTGTTTAGAGGCGCTCTTGATTCAGGGGCTCTTGAGATAAATAAAGAAATGAAAATAGCTGCGGCAGAAGCTATCGCAAAAATAGTTGAGAATGACCTGAGAGAAGATTATATTATACCAAAACCTTTTGATAAAAGAGTTCTTCCTTCTGTTGCTGTAAGTGTCGCAAGAGCTGCAGCAGAGACCGGAATAACATGCGGCAAAGTTAATCTTGACCTTATAAGAAAAAAAGCAGAAAAGATTACAGGTAAGAATTAGCTGAAAATTAATTTGCATTAAAACCCCTATTTTGTAAGATTTTCATCAAATTTATTAATTATAAAAAAACATTATAAATTATGTTGACAAATTAAGTTTATCAATATAGTATATAAACTAAGTTAATAACATTTGATGCATATTAATGAAACTCAGAAAACCCAAGCATATAAGAAAAATAAATACGGCATCTGTCCTTAGTATAATAAGGGAAAGCCCACTCGTAACAAAGTCAGATATTGCAAAAAAAATTAACATTTCCCAGCAAACCATTAATAAAATAGTGAAGGAACTAATGTCCAGAAAACTAGTTATAGAAGATGGATTAAGGGAATCAACAGAGGAAGGCGGAAAAAGGCCGGTACAGTTAAAGTTTAATGAAAACGCAGGCTATATAGTCGGCGCTATGATGGGACCTAAAAAAATAAAGACAATACTCACCAATTACAATAACAATATAATGATAGAAAAGGATGTCAAGAATGACCTCCGGGCAAGCTCTGAAGCAACCATTTCAAAAATGATAAGAATGTTTGAAGAGATGATTGATAAAACTGGTATAGATAAAAGTATGGTTCTTGGTATCGGGATAGGTGTCCCGGGAATAGTTGATGAAAAAAATGGTATTATTCGTTTACTCCCATATATGCCTCACTGGAAGGATATAAGAATTGCAGAAATCGTAGAAGATAAAATGGGGATAAGTGTCCTTGTATGTAATGAGAACAGGGTGCGTTGCTACGGGGAAAAAATGTTCGGTATGGCAAAGGAATTTAGCGATTTTGCGGTCATTCTAACAGGATATGGTATAGGCGGGGGGTTCTCTATAGATGGCAAATGCGTAACAGGTGAGCATCTTTTCGCGGGTGAATTTGGACACATGAAATTAAGTGCCGATGGTCCTAAATGTGTCTGTGGAAATAATGGTTGTCTGAATGCACTTATAAACACCGAAAGGATTAATGAACTGATCAAAGAAAATATGGGTGCATCTGATTATAAAAGTTCGATTCTTGTTAAAAAATTTAAAGAAAGTAATTTAAAAATTGACTCAAAAAAATTATTTGAGTGCTTCTATAATGGTGATAATCTTGCCAAAAAAATTATTGACGAAATATCATACTGGCTGGGGATAGCAATATCTATAATTGTTGCAGTTATAGACCCCGAACTAATAATAATAAGTGGAGAATACACAGCAGGTGGAGATTACCTGATAGAGAAAGTAAAGGAAATCGCTGAAAAAAATATTTTACCTTCTGTTAAGAAGAGCATTAATATCAAATATTCTCAGTTAGGGAAAAAAGCAGGTCTGGTTGGTGTAGTTGGAATGGTTCTGGACCAATTGTTATGAAAGATTATTTTGAATGAAAGTGTATGTTGCTAAAGTTAGATATGCTAGAGGTAGTGAATATTACAGAAAATGTTTTTAAATGGGATTTAAAGTATTAAAAGGTTTTTGAAAGATATGGAGAGAGGAAGGAATAAATAATTGTTGCTGGAAGTAAAGGATGTTGTAAAAACTTTCCCCGGTACAGTAGCACTGGACGGTGTTAATTTTAGCCTGAAAAAAGGAGAAATACATGCGATTGTAGGTGAAAATGGAGCTGGCAAATCAACACTTATGAAGATTCTATCGGGAGCCTACATAAAGGACTCTGGAAAAATAATTATTGATGGCCAAGAGACAGAAATAGGAAACTTTGATGCTGCCAGAGCTCTAGGAATAAGTATGATTTACCAGGAGCTGGAAAATATTCGGAAGCTTACAGTTGCAGAGAATATTTTTCTTGGGAAATTACCGAGGGCAAGGATTCCAATTTTTGTTGATTTCAAAAAACTTGTCAGCGAAACAAGAAAGATACTTAAAGAATTTGATGTTGACGTAGACCCCAGAAGAAAGCTTTCTACACTAACTACGGCAGAACAGCAGTTTATAGAAATAATTAAATCTATAACTACTAAAAATGCCAGGATTATAATTATGGACGAGCCTACGTCATCTCTTACCGAGAAAGAGGTGGGAAAATTATTCTCAATAATAAAAGAGCTTAAAAGACAGGGAGTTAGTGTAATTTACATTTCGCACAGGCTTGATGAAGTTGTAGGCATTGCTGACAGGGTGAGTGTATTTCGTGATGGCAAAAATCGTGGAGTGATAGAAAAAGGTGAATTTGATACCAATAAAATCGTGTCATTGATGATAGGGCATGAATTAAAAACTACCGGTAAGAGTGTTATTAAAAATGAAGATGTGATTTTCGAAGTTAAAAAACTATCGATAAGAAATAAAATTATTGATTTTAACATGAAGTTATTAAAAGGGGAAATCCTCGGGATAGCAGGATTGATGGGGTCAGGTAAGGATGAGCTGGTAAAAAGTATAGTTGGGCTGTGGCCCTCACAGTCAAAAGAAATTTATTTCCTTGGAAACAAAATAAAAATTAAACATCCCGCAGATGCAATAAAATACGGGATTATATATCTTCCAGAAGAGAGGAAATTGCAGTCTCTCTTTCTGGATATGAGTGTAAGCAATAATATATCTCCATTGTGGTTGTTTAATGTTGAAAAAAAATTCTTTTTAAATAGCAATAAAGAAACAGAACTGGCGAATATATATGTTAGAAGATTGTCCATAAAAACACCTTCGGTTTCAACAATAGCCGTTGACCTTAGTGGGGGCAATCAGCAGAAAGTTATTTTTTCCCGTATGTTAACGATTAAACCGAAATTAATGATTTTAAATGATCCTACAAGAGGTATAGATGTAGGCAGCAAGGAAGAAATCTACAGGATAATTAAAGAGCTCGCTTCTAACGGGACATCGATACTTGTTCTGTCTTCAGAAATTCCGGAGATAACAAAATTAGCAAATAGTGTAATTGTGTTATCAAAAGGTGAAATACGCGGTGAGTTTTCGGGTGGTGATGTTACAACAAAAAATATTGTCAGGGCGGTAACGAGGGCATAGATGGAAAAGAAAGATAATAAATTAGTAAATATATTAAGAAACCAATCGCAGTTGATAATATTAATTTTGCTTGTAATTGTGTTTTCCGTAACAACTCCAAGCTTTCGTACGACTGGTAATTTCTTAAATTTACTAAAACAGGTAACAGTAATAGGGGTTATAAGCTGCGGAATGACCCTTGTTGTAATAAGCGGATGTCTTGACCTTTCTGTTGGGTCCGTTTTTTCTTTATTGAATCTTGTCTCTATCTCCTTGCAAATTAATAATAATTTTCTGGGAGTTATTATGCCGCTTGTGATAGCTGTTTTTATAGGTTTTTTTAACGGGTTTATTGTCACGAAATTTAAGGTTAATTCTATTATTGTTACCCTGGGTTCTCTTTCATTATTTTCAGGGTTGGCTCAACTGGTTACGAATGGAGCCATAATATCCGGTGTAACAGGTACCTGGTATGGATTTATTGGTCGTGAGAAGTTATTAGGTATCCCGGTGCATGTGTATGTATTCTTTATAGTTGCTATTATATCTCAGGTTTTGCTGAGCAATACGGCTTTCGGTAGAAAAATAAAATATGTCGGAACCAATGATTCTGCTGCAGAAATTGCCGGCATAAAATCTGGAAGAGTAAGAACTATAGCATTTATAATATCCAGTCTTTTTGTGGCCATAGCAGCATTAATTTATAGTTCGAGGATGACGACTGCAAGCCCCGTTGCTGGAGCTGGTTATGAATTTGATGCGATAACAGCTGTAGTTATTGGAGGGACAAGTCTGGCCGGTGGAAAAGGTAGTATATTCAAGACAATTATTGGAGTCTTATTGTTAGCGTTAATAGTTAATATTCTAACTTTATATAATGTTATGTATTCTTTTCAGAATATTGTTAAAGGTATCTTAATAATAATTGCAATAATTATTGATATAAGGGTCAGGAGAAGAATTGAAGCTTGAGAAAATTAGAAATTTTATAAACGAACAAAAAATATTGCTAATAATACTGGTGCTGGGAGTTTTTTTAGCATTTGATTCGGATTATTTTCTAACTTTTACGAATATAGTAAATATTTTTCATACCATATCATATGAGGGAATGATAGTAATTGGTATGGCTCTTTTAATTATTGTTGGTGAAATAGATCTTTCCGTAGGTTCTGTTATGGCATTCGGGGCAGCTCTTTCAATTATATTTCAGCCTTATGGGATTCTTACTGCAATAATTGCCGGGATTGCAGGTGGCATTACAATTGGATTAATTAATGGCCTGATAACGACCAAGCTTAAATTACCCTCAATTGCTGTCACACTTGGCACAATGGTGTTTGTTAGCGGTGTGGTTTTTGCGATTACAAAGGAGCATACGCTAAAAGGTGCGAATGAGAATTTTGTGTTGATTACCCAGACGGAACTCTTCCGAATACCTATGCCGGTAATTGTTTTTATAATTATGATAATTATATTTGAGATTATTTTACAGAGGACAATTATCGGAAGGCATATTTTTGCTGTAGGAGGTAATGCGATAGCAAGCAAATTTTTTGGAATTAAAGTGGATTCAGTAAGGATATTTTGCTTTATGATAACCGGTTTCCTGGCAGGTCTGGCAGGTGTGATGCTTGCAGGAAAACTAAATGTAGCGTCGGGTAGAATTGGTGAAGACAGCGCTGTTTTTGTTATTACCGCTGTTTTACTTGGAGGAATAAGTATGGAAGGAGGAGAAGGGAGTATTTCCAAGGCATTTCAGGGTATTCTACTTCTGGGCGTAATCAATAACGCAATGGTTATTTTAAAGATATCCTCTTTTATACAGGAGATGATAAGAGGACTTTTACTAATCTTGATAGTTGTAATTGATGCAATTAGTGTGGAGAAGAAGAAATATTTGTAGTTTGCTTGGGCTAAAGATAATTATAAAGGTATTTAAAATGGGTTATTTAAAAAAATGGTATGGTTAATTAATAAATATTTTATCAACTTTATAACTTTTTATAGAAGGAGGTGATTGAGTAAAATTTGCAGGTTTATTTGAGAGGGTTACCTTTTCAAAAAAACTCTTATATCATTCTAAACAAGAAAGGAGGGAAATATAAATGAAAAGATTATCATTTTTGGTAGTAGCATTATTGGTAGTAATTTCGATGATATCAGTATTTATATTTTCTGGATGTGAAGCAGAAGAAGCTGCAGAAGAAGCTGCAGAAGAAGTAGCAGAAGAAGTTGAAGAAGAAGCTGAAGAGGAAGCTCCTGCTGAAGAAGGAGAAAAGACTGTTGTATTGCTGAATATCGGAATGCAGTCTCCGTATCCACCTCTATATCAGGAAAATTTAGAGATGAGGCTGGGAGAGGCTGGAATAGAAATGTTCTCCTTTGATGGAGAATTCGATGCACAGTTGCAGTCAAGCCAGATGGATGACGCAATTGCCATGGATCCTGACGCAATAGTTCTTTTCCCAGTAGATTCACAGGCTCTTGCTACAGGAATCAAGAAAGCACATGACGCAGGGATAGTTGTGATCATGGGTAATGGTGCACCAGTAGAAGAGTCAGTGCCATATACAGCTTTATACTTTGGTCCTAATAATGTTGAAGAAGGTAAAGTTGCTGGAGGAGCTGCAAATGAAATACTGGCTGATGGTGGCAACGTAGTTATAGTTGAGGGAGCTACCGGTCAGGACGCATCAATAGGAAGGACAGACGGATTTAAGGAAGTTTTGAATGATGGTATAGAAGTCCTTGCAGCACAGCCAGCAGACTGGGTAAAAGATGAAGCTGTTCGTGTTATGTCTGACTTTATTACAAGATATGGTGATGATATTGACTTAATATGGTCACACAGTGATGATATGGGCGCAGGTGTTGGAATTGCACTGGAGGAAGCTGGTTATGAACCCGGTGAAATTCCATCAGTATCCCTGGGTGGAAGTAAAGCAGGAATGGAATCTATCTCAGGTGGATGGATTACACATCTGATCATCCAGTCACCTATCGATGAAACTGACCAGTTAGCACCGTTCGTTATAAAGATAGTTGAAGAAGGATGGGAAGCTGGACAGCAATGGGATCCTTACTGGAATTTTATGGAAACACCAGTTGTTGATTATGAATCTGGATCCTATGAAGCATACCTGCCTGGTTTCTAGTAGAAAACCGGGACTGAAGAGGGGTATTTTTAAATACCCCTCTTCTACTGCTGAGAGTTGGAAGATTATTTAATTATAATAAAAAATTTATAAAAAATCATTTTTATATTATTAATTTAAATAATTTTAAAATATTTATTATATGTTTATTAAGATTAGATTTTAAGTAATTAACAAATATAATGAATGGTCAGTTGAAAATTAAATGATGTTTTATAAATCCAGACAGGTTTTTATTATATAAGTGAAGGAAGGAAATATGATGAATAAATTAAAAATAGGACTTGTTGGATGTGGGAATATTTCTGATGTATATTTTCAGAATTCAAAAAAGTGGGAAGTTATGGAAATTGTTGCCTGCGCAGACAGAATCAGTGAGCGTGCCGAAGAAAAGGCAAAGAAATATAATATTGCAAAAGCCTGTAGCGTAAAGGAGATAATGGAAGACTCCAATATAGATGTAGTTCTTAATCTCACCAATCCTCAGGCACATGCAGAGGTATGTCTTTCTGCATTGAGAGCAGGCAAACATGCATATACCGAGAAACCTCTGGCTATTGACCTTAATGATGGAAAAGAAATGGTAAGTCTTGCCAAAAGCAAGGGGTTGTTTATTGGTTCTGCTCCTGATACTTTTTTGGGTGGTAGATTACAGACAGCAAGAAAGCTTATAGACGAAGGATGGATCGGAGAGCCTATTTCTGCTGTTGCATTCTGCGCTTTCCATGGCCATGAAGTCTGGCACCCGGATCCCGGATTTTTCTACAAAGAGGGCGCAGGACCGATGCTTGATATGGGAGTTTATTACATGACCGCACTTATTTCTTTACTCGGACCTGTAAAGAGGGTTCTTGGTAGCACCAAAAGATACTTCGATAAAAGAATCATAACCAGCCAGCCAAAGTACGGAGAAGAGATTGATGTCGATATTGATACACATATTACAGGTGTAATGGAATTTAAGAATAATGTTACTGCAACTATTATGATGAGCTTTGATGTCTGGGACCCAACTTTACCGAGGATAGAGATATACGGAAGAGAAGGCACCTTATATATGAATGACGACGACCCCTATGGAGGACCAAATATATTTGGTGGAAGTGTGAAGATAAGAAGAGGAAAGAATTCAGACTGGCTTGAATATCCGAGTAAATGCCCGAGAAGAGACCAGATGAGCCCTCTGGAAGATATACCTTTATTGTATGATTATAGCGAAAACAGCCGTGGCGTTGGACTCGCTGATATGGTTTATGCAATTAATTCAGGGAGAAAGCACCGTGCAAACGGGGAGATGGCTTACCATGTTCTGGAAACAATGTTTGGTTTCTTCAAATCGTCAAAGGAAGGTAAGTATTGTGATATGGAGAGTACATGTGAAAGACCTATGCCGCTAAAGATGGGTCTTCCTGAATTTGTCCTGGATGAGTAACAATAAGTATTGGTATCAATGTTAATTTAAGTTACACGAAAGAAAGGGATATAAATGAAAAGAAAAGCTTTGATTGTTTATGGTGGCTGGGATGGTCACGAGCCGGAAAAAGTTGCCAATGTTTTTAAAAAGATTCTTGAAGATAGTGATTTTGAGGTGGAATTGTCCGATACGCTTGATGTTTATGGTGATAGAGAAAAGCTTTATGGCCTGAATTTAATTGTTCCGCACTGGACAATGGGAGAATTAACCGTTGAACAATTGAATTCGGTGCTGGGAGCAGTTGCCGGTGGAGTTGGAATTGCGGGTTGTCATGCTGGTCTAGGCGATGGTTTCAGAAGTAGCCCTGACTGGCAATTTATGGCAGGAGGCCAGCTTGTGGCACATGTGGGTGCTGCAGGAATTGATGGGAACGGAATTGAATATGTAGTAAAGATAAAAGATAAGAATAATCCGATAATGTCCGGGATAGATGATTTTAAAGTTTATGATGAGCAGTATTATCTACAGGTAGACCCTTCAGTTAAGATACTGGCTACGACGATGGTTCCCCCGGTTGAGGGAACATTTAAGTTTGAAGGAAAAGCAGAGATGAACTTTGATTTTGGTTTTGGAAACTGGAACTTTCAGGAAAGCGCTGCTCTTAAAGGACCGCATGCTAACAATGGACCAGTTGAAATTCCTGTAGTATGGACAAAGTACTGGGGCAACGGCCGTGTATTTTATAATTCACTTGGCCATGATGAAAAAAGAACATTGTCTGAACCTTCTCTAACCATTACGAAGAGGGGGTTTTTATGGGCTGCAAAGGAGTAGAATAAAAAAAATACGATAAAATGCGGTGTAAGTATAGATAAACTGTTAACGTAAGGGTATAAAGGTAGATTTATATAAAAAATTTATTAAATTGGCTCTGGTGTTATTGTTTTATGTATTGCAATAAATAATAATTGATACATGATGTAAGCGATTTAAAATCAGTAGCAGTGATCATAGGGTAGTAGTTCTTTGATAGAAAAAATAGAATTTTAAAATTAATGGTTTTAAATAATTTTATATTGTACGATTAATTATAAATATTTAATGATAGTTATCGGATAATAATTATTTATATAAAAAGGAGTGGTTTTTATGTCAATAAAACCAGGTAACAATACTTCATTAATTAGTGGGCTTAAATATGGCATGGTAGGTGGTGGTCCGGGTTCTTTTATAGGAGATGTTCACAGGAGGGCAATTGCGCTTGATGGAAAAGTTAAAATCGTAGCAGGGGCTTTCTCTTCTTCCAGGGATAAGGCTGTTGAGACAGGCGATAAACTTGGGATTGATAAAGATAGAGTTTACTCTAGCTATCAGGAAATGGCTGAAGAGGAAGCTAATCGAGCAGGCGGGATAGATTTTGTAGTGATTGTTACGCCTAATTTCCTGCATTATGAGATAGCAAAGAAATTTCTTGAACACGGAATAAGCGTAGTATGCGAAAAACCATTGACAACAAATATTGATCAGGCTTTAGAACTCAAGGAGCTTGCTAAAGCTAATAATTGTCTTTTTGCAGTGACATATACTTATACCGGGCATGTTATGGCAAAGGAAGCGAGAGCAATAGTTCAGAGGGGAGATATCGGAGATATAAGAGTAATCATGGGAGAATATCCTCAGGACTGGTTAATTGATACTGTAGAAAAGGAAGGAAACAAGCAGGCAGAATGGAGAACTGATCCCGGGCGAACCGGAATGTCCAATTGCGTTGGTGATATCGGAAGCCACATAGAAAATATGGTGAGTTTTATAACAGGACTTAAAATAAAGAAGCTGATTGCAAATCTTGACATATTTAGTCCGGAGAGAAAGCTGGATGTCAATGCCGAAATATTATTGAAATATAATAACGGTGCAAGTGGGTGCTACTGGTGTTCTCAGGTAGCTATAGGTTATGACAATGCTCTAAAGGTTCGTATATTTGGTACAAAAGGTTCTATAGAATTCGTGCAGGAGAACTGTAATTACCTAAAGGTTGTAAAGAAAGGACAGCCGCCACAGATTTATTCAAGAGGTTCCGGATATATTTCTCCTGAGGCAGCAGCATATTCCAGAATTCCGGCAGGACATCCTGAAGGTTATTTTGAGGCTTTTGCAAATATTTACTCAGCATTTTCAGAAGCTATGATAAGGAAGATTTCAGGCGAAGAGGTAGATGAGTCAGGGGCAGGCTATCCAACGATTGATATGGGTATTGATGGAGTGAAATTTATAACAAGAAGTGTTGAGAGTATGAACAAAGGAAGTATATGGGTTGATATGGAGTAGTCCATATTTTATAACTAAAATATAATTATTTTAAGGGGTGATTAAATAATGAGACCAATTACAATTTTTACCGGACAGTGGGCCGATCTTACATTTGATGAGATGGGCAAGATAGCTTCTGGTATAGGTTATGAGGGTGTTGAAATAGCAGCATGGGGTAATCATTTAAATTCCCAGAAAGCTGCTGAAGATAAAGAATATGTGAAAGAGATTAAGGGAACTCTGGAAAAATATAACCTGAAGGCATGGGCTATTGGCATGCATCTTACAGGTCAGCTTGTAGGTGACGTTATAGATAAAAGACACAGGGGCTTTGCAGCTTCTGACGTTGCCGACACTCCTGAAGCAATAAGAGAATGGGGCATACAGCAGGTCAGGTATACAATTCAGGCAGCAAATAATCTTGGTATTAAAATTTTAACAGGTTTTATGGGTTCACCTATATGGAATTACTGGTATTCATTTCCACAGACTACGGAAGAAATGATAAAGGAAGGTTTTAATACCATAGTAGAGCGATGGACACCACTTTTTGATGAAATGGATAAATATGGCATAAAGTTTGCGCTTGAAGTGCACCCCACTGAAATAGCATTTGATTATTATACAACGGTTAAACTGCTTGAGGCTTTTGATTACAGAAAAACTCTGGGTATTAATTTTGACCCGAGCCACCTTCTCTGGCAGGGAATGGAACCACATCTTTTTATAAGAGAGCTTCCGGATAGAATTTATCATGTTCATATAAAAGATGTTTCCGTTACCCTTGACGGTCTGAATGGTATTCTTGGTTCACATCTTGAATTTGGCGATACAAGAAGGGGATGGAATTTCCGCTCACCTGGAAGAGGTGACGTAGATTTTTCATCTATAATAAGAGAGTTAAATCAGATAGGTTACGAGGGGCCACTTTCCGTAGAATGGGAAGATTCTGGTATGGATAGGCTAAGGGGCGCAACGGAAGCCTATGATTTCGTAAAGGAAATAAATATTTCACCAAGTGTTGTTGCATTTGATGATGCATTAAAAAATAAATAGTATATAGTTTATATTAAAGAGTTTATTAAGAGTAAGTTTGAGTAGCTGATTATATTATTAATTTGAATGGAGGTTGTAATGAGAGAATATTTTCCAGAGATAAAAAAAGTAGAGTACACGGATGATAAGCTAAGAAGCGGACTATACTTCAGGCACTATAAAGCTGATGAAGTGGTTGGTGAAAGGAGAATGAGAGAACAACTTAAATTCTCCCTGGCTTACTGGCATACTATGTGTGCCGAAGGGACAGATATATTTGGAGAGGGTACGTGGATACGTCCCTGGAAGGAATATTCCGATCCAATGAAAGTAGCCGAAGAGAAAGTGTATGCAGCTTTTGAAATTATGCAGAAACTGGGGATAGATTACTTCTGCTTCCATGACAGAGACATAGCTCCGGAAGGCGATACCCTGAGCGAGACCAACAAAAATCTGGATAAGATAGTATCTTTAATAAAGAAGATGATGTCAGATACAGGAATTAAACTTCTCTGGGGCACGGCAAATCTCTTTAGCCGTTCAAGATTTATGCATGGGGCTTCAACAAGCTGTAACGCAGATGTTTTTGCTTATTCTGGGGCACAGGTAAAAAAAGCCCTGGAGATAACCATGGAACTCGGTGGTGAAAATTATGTATTCTGGGGAGGTAGAGAGGGTTATGAAACCCTGCTGAATACGGACATGAAGCTTGAACTTAATAATATGGCGTATTTTTTGAAGATGGCTGTTGATTATGCCAGGGAAATTGGGTTTGAAGGGCAGTTTTTAATTGAGCCAAAACCAAAAGAGCCTACAAAGCATCAATACGACTTTGATGTTGCGACTTCGCTGGCTTTCCTGAAATCTTATGGGCTCGATAGAGACTTTAAATTCAATATAGAAGCGAACCACGCAACACTTGCCGGCCATACGTTCCAGCATGATTTAAGAGTGGCGAGAATAAACGGTATGCTGGGTTCTGTAGATGCAAATCAGGGAGATATGCTGCTGGGCTGGGATACAGACCAATTTCCAACAGACCTGTATGTAACCACTCTCTGCATGTATGAAATATTAAAGATGGGAGGATTTGATAAGGGAGGATTGAATTTTGATGCAAAGGTAAGAAGGCCTTCGTATAAACCGGAAGATATATTTTATTCTCACGTAGCTGGTATGGATAGTTTTGCAAAGGGCTTAAAGGTTGCACAGAAGATTTTAGATGACGGTGTTTTAGAGGATTTTATTGAAGAAAGATATAGCAGCTACAGGGCAGGGATAGGTAAAGAAATTTCAGAGAGAAGAGTTGATTTAAAATCCCTTGAAAAATATGCGCTGGGACTAAAGGAAATAAATAATCCTTCCGGTATGCAGGAGTATCTGGAGAGTTTATTGAATGAGTACATACTGAGCGTGTAAAAAAACAGTAAATAAAAAAACAGTAAAAAAATATTTTATTAAAATTTAATTTTTAGGAGTTAATTTATGGGCGTTCTTATGGGTATTGATGTGGGAACAACATCAACAAAGTGTATATTAATGGATGAATCAGGAAACCTGATTGCATCGTCAAGCAAAGAGTATGAGATTGAAACCCCTGCAGCTGGATGGGCAGAGCAGGACCCCGATATGTGGTGGGACTCGACCATATATGTAATCAGGGATATTATGAAGAGGTCAGGAGTTAAACCTGGAGATATACTGGCTGTAGGTCTTACAGGGCAGATGCATGGTTCCGTTTTTCTGGATAATGAAGGTAAAGTTATAAGACCTGCGATATTATGGTGCGACCAGAGGACATATTCTCAATGTGATAGAATTTACGATATTTTTGGAGGGGAGAGAGAATTTATAAAACTTTCTTATAACAAAGCTCTTACGGGTTTTACCGCACCCAAGATATTGTGGCTATCTGAAGTTGAGCCTTATAATTATGAAAAGATAAGCAAGATTTTACTGCCAAAAGATTATATAAGATATAAGTTGTCCGGTACTTTTGCAACCGAGGTGTCTGATGCTTCAGGCACTATACTTTTTAATATTAAAGATAGAAAGTGGTCTGATGAGATAATAGCCGGACTGTCTATAAATAAAGATTTTCTCCCACCTGTATTTGAATCATCAGAGGTATCTTCTTATGTATCTAAAGAAGCTTCTGAACTTACAGGTTTATCGCAGGGTACTCCTATAGTAGGTGGTGGAGGAGACCAGGCTGCCGGGGCAGTAGGTTCAGGAATTGTATATGAAGGCATAATTTCTGATTATATTGGAACTTCCGGAGTATTATTCGCTCATTCTGATATACCGGTATATGATCCGGAAGGCAGACTTCATTCATTCTGTCATGCTGTAAAAGGGGCATGGCATCTTATGGGTGTAACACTTGCAGCTTCAGGATCGTACAAATGGTATTATGATAACTTTGGAATTATGGATAATGTAGCCTCTGAATATAAAGAATTATCGGGATATGAGTTATTAAATAAGCAGGCAGAGAAAACACCTCCCGGTGCTGAAGGCTTACTTTTCTTGCCTTATCTTTTTGGTGAGAGAACACCTTATTCAGATCCTTATGCACGGGGGACATTCTTTGGTATATCTTATGTACACGGAGGGTCTCATTTTGCGAGAGCAGTTATGGAAGGAGTTGCTTATTCTCAGCTAGACTGCTTAAACATTATGAAGAACCTTGGAATAAATTCAGACAAGATTGTTTTATTTGGTGGGGGCGCAAAATCGATGCTATGGCGACGTATTATGTCTGATGTACTTGATACAAGGATAGTTACCTTAAACGTTGAAGAAGGTCCTTCTTATGGAGCGGCAATTATAGCCGGTGTGGGAGTAGGGATATATAAGGATGTTAGAGAAGCGGCAAATATAATAATAAAAGAGACTTCAGAAATAAGTCCGGATAGTGAAAATGCAGATAGATATTTAAAATACTATAAAATATATAAATCACTTTATAGTAATCTAAAAGGAGAGTTTAAGGAGCTTGCTGCTATTTAGAAATTAATCGTAAAATCTTATCAAGGATTCTCAGGTTGATTCAATAGAGTAATTTTTTCAATAGACCCATATTTATATAAACTGTTGTCTAACTGCCAGCTTTAAAAGTATTTTTTTAAGTCAAAAAAAGGGCCAAAAAAAAGAAGACTTTACAAGTAGTTTATAATTTAGATAAAGATGATGAAAAAGTCTGACTACCGAAAGCTTTCTCAGTAAAGTTTATACTTTTTTAGAGTTGTGGTTTTTAATTTTTAAAGTAATGTAAGTACAAATAATGTGGGGAGGGGAAAATAAGATGATGCAGCTCAGCACATTTGCATGGATTGCGATTTTTGCAATCAGTGCTGCAATAGTCAATGGTATAGGTATATTGGTTATTTTTAAAAACAGGAAGTGGGCCGAAAAAGCAAAAGTATATTTTATGTGTTTTGCTTCAGGAGTCCTTATATCTTCTCCTCTTATAATTGCTTTTCCTCAGGCAATAAACAAAAATTCCTACGCGGGGTATGCAACTTTAATAGGATTTTTATTTATGTTTTTTAGCAATAGAATAATAAAATATGCAACCAAACAAAAAGAAATTGCTTTTGGGATTACCGCTATAGAGGGAATAGGTATACATTCTTTCGTAGATGGGATTATTTATTCTGTAACTTTTAGTGCAAGTATATTAACCGGCTTTCTTGCAGGTACCGGTCTGGTAGTTCATGAATTTGCAGAAGGTGTAATTACTTATTCTATTTTAATAAAAGGAGGATTTAAAGAAAAGAAAGCAGCGCTTTACGCTCTTTTCGTGGCAGCACTTACAACTCCTCTTGGTGCATTTATTGCCTACCCATTTATAAATAAACTGAGTGATTATTTTCTTGGTCTGGCGCTTGGTTTCGTTGTCGGGGTTTTAGTTTATATATCAGCTTCACATCTTTTACCTGAAGCTCAGAAGCATCAGAAAAAGCATTCAATTACGGCATTTTTACTTGGAATAGCACTTGCTATCTTTATAGCATTTACTAAAGTTGTTTAATACCTTTATTATATTTATAATATCTACAGAATATAAAAAATATTTTTAAATTGCTTTTTTTATCGGAGTAGAGACTGAATAAAAATATAATTTAACTTGACAAAAATAATGTTTTTTTTTAGTATTTGAACATATTGCTAATTACTGCACATTTGTTCAGATTTTAATGTTATTATTTTTTATTTCGTGTGGAGGGAGATAGTATACCAGATACAATAGATTAAAAAGCTTTAAAAAATCATATATAATTCTCGTAAAGAGAGATTTATCTTTTTTATAAAAAATTAACAAAAACAGTAAGATAGGAGGTGAACTCTAAAAAAAGATTAGAGGCAATGAACAAAAGAGTTCACGATGTTAACGAAATTGCATGAGAGTTGGAGTTGCCTTTAGTCTAGATGGTGTATTAGCAAAAGGAATATGCTTGAGGACAACGATTCGATTAAGTTTTGTACCTTGAGCGAAGCGAAAGGAATAGGTAAAATGAAAAAATCATTATTGTGGTTCATAGTTCTTGCAGTAAGTATTGCTATGCTTTCAGTGTTCTCATTTAGTGGTTGCAAAGCAGAAGAAGAAGCAGCTGAAGAGGAAGCACCTGCTGAAGAAGTTGAAGAGGAAGCACCTGCTGAAGAAGAAGCAGCTGAAGAGCCGATAGAAATAGCTCTTATTGTAAAATCAGTAAATTCAGAATTCTGGCAGAATATGCTTGATGGAGGAGAAAAATTTGACGAGGAAAATGACAACGTTAATGTTACTCCTTATGGTCCTGATTCAGAAACTGATATAGAAGGGGCTGTTACCATTCTGGAAAATGTTGTAACAAGTGAACCTGATGCAATAGTAGTTGCATCACAGTCAGGAGAGGGTGCAGTACCGGCAGTTGATCTTGCAATGAGCCAGGGAATACCGGTTATAACGACAGATACTGTTATACCGACTGAAGTAGTTAGCCATCTGGCAACAGATAATAAAGCAGGTGGAATGACCGCTGCAGAAACAATGGCTGAGGTTCTTGATGAAAATGGTATAGAAAAGAAAGGTACTGTAGTTATAATGCACGTAGTGGTTTGTGACACGGATACCCTGAGGGGCGAAGGTTTTGATGAAAAATTGAGCGAACTTGCTCCAGATATCAATATAGTTCATTCTAATTATACTGACGATAAAGTAGAAGTGGCAATGACTACTACAGAAGAACTTATTACTGCTTATGATGACCTGATTGGTATATTCGGAATTGATTACAATATTGGAGAGGGAATAGCCCTTGCTATCGAGCAGGCAGCACTTCAGGATGAAGTAATGGTGGTAGCTTTTGACGATTCTGAGGCTGAAATAGAAGCACTGAAAAAAGATGTTATTAAAGCTCTAATTGTTCAGAATCCTTACAATATGGGATATTTAGGATGCGGTTTAGCAGTTAAAGCTTTACAGGGTGAAGAAGTAGAAGAATATGTAGACACCGGTGTTAAAGTAGTTCGGAAAGAAGATGTGTAATAATAATGGCATAGGCTATAATAATTAAACAGGAATGATGTAGTATTATTATTGCATATAAAAATTACGGGCAATGTTATTTCCTAATAATATTGCCCGTAAAAAATAATGTTTTTTTACAAAAAATAATTTAATCATTAAGGTTTTGTAGTATTATTATATATTAAAATATATAAGATGCAGTTAATCCGACAAAATAATTTATAAATATTAATTTTTCCCTTAAGAGAGCTGGAGTAAAACGGATGACTTTAGAAAATAAAGAGATAATAAGGATGGAAAAAATTTGCAAGCAATTCCCTGGTGTGCAGGCGCTTGAAAATGTAGATTTTTCAATTTATGAAGGACAGATTCACGGTCTTGTAGGTGAGAACGGAGCAGGTAAGTCAACACTGATTAAAATGCTTACAGGGGCGCTCCAACCTACCAGCGGAGATATATTTATTGATGGTAATAAAGTTGTCATCAGCGACCCAATAGTAGCCAGAAAATTTAAAATAGGGGCAGTATATCAGGATCTGACTGTTGCCAAGGATCTAACTGTGGCGGAGAACTTTTTTCTCGGGCAGATTCCAAGGAACCGTTTCGGGATAGTTCGCTGGAGATATATGTCCAAAAAAGCAGCTGAGGTTTTAAAAGAACTGAATATAAGAGTTGACCCGAACATGATCCTCGAAAAGCTTACCGCAGCCCAGAAAGAAATGGTTCTAATCGCCAAGCAGTATTTTAAAAAGTACAGAGTAGTTATTTTTGACGAGCCTACCGCACTTTTAACCAGTAAAGATACAGACGAATTATTTCAGATAATAAGAAAGTTAAAAAAAGAAGGTGTCGGTATTATTTATATATCTCACCGCATAGAAGAAGTTTTTGAAATTTGTGACACAGTAACAGTGTTGCGTGATGGGAAGAAAATTGATTCTATACCCATTAGCGAAACTGATATAGATGGGCTTATCTCAAAGATGGTTGGACGGGATGTTTCCGATATGTACTCAATAACCCACCAGAGTTTAACCGAGGAAATACTCAGAGTTGAAAATTTATCAAAGGCAAAGGTATTTGAAAATATTAATTTCACTGTTAATCGCGGTGAGATATTCGGGCTTTTTGGTCTGGTGAATTCCGGTGCAACAAATATAGCGAGAGCAATATATGGTGCTGCCAGATTTGACCGGGGCGATGTATACATAGACTCTAAAAAAGTAAAAATAAATTCACCCTCCATAGCAGTTGAGAATGGTATGGGCTTTCTTCCAGAAGATAAAAAAATTGAGGGGCTGGCTATAAAATTATCTGTCAGACATAATATTAATCTGGGTTCTTATCCAAAGATATCAAGGATGGGTTTTGTAAAAGGAAAGCTTGAAGTTAATAATGCAGTAGAACAGGTCGAAGCCTTAAACATTAGAACACCGGGGATAGAACAGACAGTCATGAATCTAAGTGGTGGGAACCAGCAGAAAGTTGTTCTTGCGAAGTGGCTGGTAAATAAGTGTAAAATCTTCATTTTTGAAGAGCCTACTGCAGGAATTGATGTCGGCGCAAAAGAAGAAATATATAAAATATTGGAGTTACTTATTAAAAAAGGGAGTGCTATCGTCATGATTTCTTCCTACCTTCCCGAGTTGATGGGTATAGCTGACCGGATAACAGTAATCTATGAGGGAAGGCAGATGGGAACTCTATCAAGGAACGAATTCAATGAGAAAAGGTTTCTACAGCTTGCTTCCGGTATTAATTTTAAGGAGGATAAAGTTAGATGATTAAAGACAAAGTTAAACAAATGGTAGATGGCTTTAAAAGATTTACAGGTAGATTTCATGAAATGAATATTTTTCTGGTTTTAGTTGTTTTAATCGTGGCTTTTTCATTATTAAATAGAAGGTTTATAACTTTTGGGAATATAACCAATCTTTTAAGGTCAACATCAATCATCGGAGTTGTCTCCCTTGGGATGACATTTGTAATCATTTCTGGAGGTATTGATCTTTCTGTAGGATCGGTTGTAGCTTTAAGCAGTGTGATTGCTGCAAAGTTGATGGTCTCAGGTATTCCGATACCTATAGCGATTATTGTCAGTCTCATAGCCGGAGCACTGGCAGGGCTATTGATGGGTGTTATTATTTATGAAGGAAAGGTTCCCCCATTTATTGTAACTCTGGCCGGGTTGAGTGTCTTCAGGGGAATTGCCATGCTTCTTACAGGTGCTAAAAAAATTATTGGTCTGCCTGATATTTTTGAAAACTTTGCTGTTCAGAGGTTTCTTGGCATACCGGCCATGGCAATTGTCTGGGTGATTCTTGTTATCGTAGGGGTTGTTATAACCCGTTATACAGTTTTTGGGAGAAATATTTATGCCATTGGAAGTAATCAGGAAGCTGCAAGATTGTCAGGGATAAATATTAGAGCTACATATTATAGAGTATATACCCTGGGTGGGCTTGCTTCGGCGATTGCAGGTATTCTTATAACTGCAAGACTTGCTGGAGGTGCCCCATACTCGGGAGGCGGATACGAACTCGAAGCAATTGCTGCAACTGTTTTAGGAGGTACTTCACTAACAGGAGGAATTGGAGGAATGTTTGGAACATTTTTTGGTACCCTGATTATTGCCACGATTTCCAATGGAGGCAATATTATGGGTATAAATCCTTTTGTCCTCGAGATTATTATCGGTATTCTAATAGTACTGGCGGTAGTATTTGACCATCTCCAGAAAAGAAGGGGAATTTAGTAGTTTTTAATAGAGAATACCATGAAAGTTTAATTAGTAATATAAAAAATTGACAGAGAAAGAGATTAATAAGATATGTCTGGAAAAGAAAATAATTTTGATAGTTTGTATAAAGCTGAAGAGTCTATCTTCGGTGTATATGGAAAGTCGGCAGTTATTACCGGTGCAGGAAGGGGGATTGGCAAATCGATTGCTCTTCTTCTATCCAAGCTTGGTGTGAAAGTGGGCATTATTGATATTACCCCTGATGGAGAATCTGCAGCGGAAGAAATCAGAAAAGCAGGAGGCGAAGCAATATTCGTTAAGGGAAATGTGACTGATACTGAACAGATAGAAGCCTGTATGTCAGGAATAGCTAAAGAATTTGGCGGGATTGACTTTCTGGTAAATAATGCGGGAATATCGGACCAGGTTCCGTTTGAAGAATTAAAAATCGAGCTCTGGAATAAGATAATAAATGTAAATTTGACAGGAGCTTACATCTGTACAAAATCTGCGCTAAATTATTTGAAACAAAAAGAATCTTCAAGTATCGTAATGTTTTCTTCCGGTTCAGTGATAACAGGGACCGGGGGATGCCCGGCTTACGCTGCTGCAAAGGGAGGTATAGTCAGTCTTACGAGAGCTCTGGCACGTGAACTTTCTGTTTACAAAATACGTGTTAATGCTGTTGCTCCGAGAAATGTCCGTACCGAGATGCTGGAAACTGTATTCAGTAAGGATGAAATAGCCAAAAAGGAAGAGCATATACCTTTAAAGAGGCTTGGCAGCGTAGAGGATATTGCGAATGCAGTACTATTTTTATTGAGTAAAATGTCAGACTATATCACCGGAGAGACCATATTAATTGATGGGGGAAGAACTTATCTGGGCTAAACTTACTGTAAAACAGGTTAACCGGGTATTGGAATATGAAAAAAGACTATATACTGGGAATTGACTTTGGAACTCAGTCAACAAAAGTTGTTGTATTTGATTTTAATGGTATAGTCATCACTTCAGCAAAAGAGGATATTTCCCTTGAACAGGAAAAGCCCGGGTGGGCGGAACAAAACGCGGAAGACTGGTGGAATTCCCTCTGTTCGGTACTAAAATCTTTGACGGAGAGCATAGATTCAAAGAGAATTGCCGGTCTGGCACTCGCTTACCAGAGGGAGACATTTGTACCCGTTGATTCAAAATTTAAACCTCTAAGGCCTGCTATTACATGGATGGACCAGCGTGCAACGGTTGAAGCAAGAGAAGTGGCGGAAATAATGTCGGAGAGTCAATTCTACGGTATTACCGGTAAGTTTCTTAACACAATTCCATCCATAATGAAGATTAAATGGATAGGGAATAATGAACCTTATATTTTTAAAAAGATAAATAAAATCCTTACCGTTGGTGCTTATATAAATTACAAACTTACCGGTAGAGTGGTTGATTCAGCCGCTGGCGCAGATACAACAGGATTGTATGATATAAAAAAAGGTGAATGGTCTGATAAACTGATGTCTATCAGTGGTTTGAATAAAGGCCTGCTTTCTGAAGTAAAACCGGCTGGTTTTGAAGCAGGTAAGGTCACCGAAGAAGCCTCTAAATTAACCGGTCTCTGTCCGGGTACCCTGGTTTTTCTTGCAGGTGGAGATGGACAGGTATTTGTTACCGGTATGGGGGTAACAAAAGAGTCTGAAATGGCCATAGGAATTGGAACAAGTGGAACCTGTGGTATATATGGAACAAAAATTGATATAGAGAGCGGTAGCAGGACTCTGGTTTCCTGTATCGAGGGATTATATATCCATGAATCTGTAATTATATCAGCAGCAAACACTGTATCATGGTTTATTAAAAATATTGACTGTGTGTATGAAGAGAAAGAAGGCGAATCTGCAGAAGAAAGACTTGACCGTGAAATAAGTTTAATACCCCCATGCTGTAATGGTCTGGTAACCATTCCTTACTGGAGGGGCTGCATGACACCATTTAACGACCCCGGTACCAGGGGAGCAACTTTAGGCTGGTCCGATATACATACTAAATTACATTTTTATAAATCCATTCTTGAAGGAATTGCTTTTGAGATAAAGCTTATTATAGATACCTATGAAAAAAATAACGGAGTGGAAATTTCTTTAATAAATATTGGAGGTGGCGGAGCGGCTTCCAGTAACTGGTCACAGATAATTGCGGATGTAATAGGTAAAAAGATTAATATATCTGACACCACAGAGAATACAGCATTGGGTGCTGCCATTATGGCTGCTTATGGGCTTAAAATATATGGAAGTATAGGTTCTGCAGTAAGCAGTATGTGCAGAATAAAAAAGTCATTTATACCTGAAAGTTCAAAATCATCAATTTACAGAAGATTCTTTAATGATGTTTATAAGGAATTATACCCGGCGGTAAGAAAGTTCTTAAAATATCTCGGTAGTTTTGATATAAATAAATAAAATCATTAAATACCTTTTCTTCATATTCCATCTTTAAACATACTTGAACCGTAGATAAGAATATCTGCACCAAATTTTATAGCCTGCTTTGAAGTATTTTTATCAATAGCGCCGTCTACAGAGATTGATATATTAAGTTTATTTTCAGTAATCATCTCTCTGGTTTTTTTTATCTTTTGAAGAGAAGCGCTAATAAATTTCTGTTGACCGAAACCAGGGTAGACGCTCATTATAATAATGTTGTCGATTAACGGAAGGTAGTTTTTTATATAGTCAATTGTTATATCAGGGTCAATTGCAACGGATGAAAGAGCATTTTTAGCTCTTATATATCTGAGTTCCCTTTCAATTTTTTTGCATGTCTGTGGGTGAATGGTTATTATATTACAGCCTGCTTCTATGAACATATCAAGGTATAATTCAGGATTTTCTATTTCGAGATGTGCGTTAAAAGGGAGTTTTGTTAGTTTTCTTAAAGATTTTACTATTTGCGCATTAAAAGCGAAATTTTTTACAAAATGGCCATCAAGTACATCAAAATGAAAGCCATCAAACTTCTCTTCTTCTAATTTTCTTATAATTTTTTCATAATTTGAAGCATCTGCCGAAAGAAGCGATGCAAATTTTTTTACCATTATTTTCTCTCTAAGTGAAGGTTGTTAATCTGTGCCAAATGATAAACATATGTTATATATTTTATATTGGACCCTGCCGCTAAACTGTCAATTTATAAAAATTCTACATTAAGGTTCTCATTTTTTCAATTAATTTATGGTAGCTGCAATATCTTGAGGATACCTTTTACCCTATATAATCTGACGCGTGGTTTTCCAGGGAAAATTAATTATCCTGGAAGTAATATTCTTAAGGGATTATGATTACAAAAAATAGAAAAATAAATCAAATTGATTATTTGACTATTAGTTATTTTTTTGTATAATTTAAACAGTTGTTCAGTCAATGTACAAATGTTCATAAAATTCATAATAATATGAAGTGGATTGAAAATAAAAAATTTATATCTAAAATAGCAAGGCTTTACTATATCGGGAATCTTACGCAACAGGAGATTGCAGATAATTTAAAAATATCAAGAACAAAAGTTTCGAGATATCTTGATAAAGCAAGAGAAGAAAGAATAGTTGAGATTAAGATTAATTCACCACAGGAGGATTATACACATCTGGAATATGAGATAGAAAAGAAGTATAGACTAAAAGAATGTATTATCGTACCAACTTATGATAGAAGAGAAGATATTCTGATGGACATGGCTGATTCCCTGCAAAACTTGCTTGGCAGGATAATAAAAGATGGAGATTATTTTGGCATCGGATGGGGTACTTCACTTAAAGCAATAGCAGATTATCTTGATTTCAGAACAAAGATGGATATAAAAGTAGTGCCGTTGATTGGAGGCGTCGGGAAAGTTGGTACAGGAATTCATACAAATTCAGTAGCAAGAACTCTGGCAAATAAGTTTGGTGGTATTAGTTATGTAATTAATTCACCGGCAATTCTGGATAGCGCTGAAGCGAGGAGAATTATCCAGAATGATAGCAATGCAAGAGAAATAATAGAGCTGTCCGGTAAGGTCAGTACAGCTATGGTGGGCATGGGTGGCATAGACACTCAATCTACACTGGTTAAAATTGGAAATTTCAGTGTTAAGGAATTTGATTATCTAAGAAGTCTGGGAGTTGTAGGAGATGTTAATCTGGTTTTTATAGACGCAAATGGGAAACAGGTCCAGAATGAGATTAATGAAAGGATTATAACTACTCCTGTTGAAAAAATTAAAAAAATAGAGAATGTAATAGGGGTTGGGTTTGGAGATAGCAAGTTGAAGGTTATACTGGGTGCATTACGTGGAGGAATTATAAATATTTTATTAACTGATGAAAATACAGCTAAAAGCATAATGAAATAAAAAAATGTAAGCTTAACTAGGTTAATTGGGGAGGTTTGATGGAAAAAGTCACTCATAAAAAAAGTAAATATATGGAAATAAGCGGTTATAAAATGAAGGATAGATTCAGAGAGTTAGATGACAGTAAAAAAATAGAAATGCTAAAAAAAATGTACCAGATAAGACATTTTGAATATCAAACCGAGCAATTTATTATAAGAGGAGAAATTCATGGTACATGTCACCTGTATATTGGTGAGGAAGCAACAGCAGTAGGTTCTATTTATGCTATTGGTAAGGATGATTATATTACTTCTACACACAGGGGGCATGGTCATTGTATAGCAAAAGGTGCAGATTTAAATATAATGATGGCAGAGCTGCTGGGCAAGAAGACAGGTTACTGCAAGGGTAAAGGTGGCTCAATGCATATTGCGGACTTGAGTACCGGGAATCTTGGAGCGAATGGAATTGTAGGTGGCAGTATGGGCATAGCAACAGGAGCTGCACTGACCTGCAAATTAAAGAAAAATGGCAGGATAGTCGTATGTTTTTTTGGAGACGGAGCAGCTAATACCGGTATTTTTCATGAAACTCTTAATATGGCCTCAATCTGGCAACTACCGGTTATATATCTCTGTGAAAACAACGTATATGCGATGTCTATGCCTAAAAAAGAGGCGTTCAATATTAAAAAAATATCGGATAGAAAAACAGCATACGGCATAGAAGGTTTAACAATTGATGGCAATAATCTAATTGAGGTTTTCAACACGGTTTCGCACTTTGCTGATGAGTGCAGGGCAGAGAGAGGTCCTGTATTAATTGAAAGTCTAACTTATAGATGGAAGGGCCATTCCAAGAGTGATGCTCAGGTATACAGGACCAAGGAAGAAGTTAAGGCATGGATGGAAAAGGATCCTATTGCTGCTTATAAGAGAGTTCTTATGGAAGAGGGGTTATTAACTGAAAAGGAGGACGGGGAGCTTGAAAAAGAGGTAGAGGAGCAAATAAAGGAAGCAACAGAATTCGCAAAAGAAAGCCCTTCTCCAGATAAGTCAGAAGTTGAAGAAGATGTTTATGCCTGAGGGGGTTAATATCCGGGTAGATTGAAATTTTGTAAAATTCATTAATCTAAAGGAGAAATCGACGGGACATGAGAGAGATAACTTACCAGGAAGCTATAAGAGAAGCTATGCAGCAGGTAATGAGAAAAAATAGCGATGTTTACATTATAGGTGAAGATATTGCCGAATATGGAGGAGGATTTGGTGTAACAGTAGGAATGTATAAAGAATTCGGGAAGGAAAGGATCAGGAATGCTCCTATATCCGAGGCAGGGCAGGTAGGTATTGGCATTGGAAGTGCCATTACGGGTATGAGACCAATAGTCGAAATTATGTTTTCAGATTTTATAATTTTATCTGCAGAGCAGATTATCAACCAGGCTGCAAAAATAAGATACATGTATGGTGGAAAAGCAGAAGTTCCTCTTGTAATAAGAGCAGCGGGCGGTGGGGGAACAGGTGCCGCTGCACAACACTCTCAGAGTCTCGAAGGATTGTTTACCCAGATACCGGGATTAAAGGTTGTCATGCCATCGTGTCCGTATGATGCTAAAGGTCTGCTTATAGCGTCAATCAACGATAATAACCCGGTTATATTCATAGAGCATAAACTCCTTTATAAAAATAAGAAATACATACAGGATGTACCGGAAGATATTTACGAAATAGAGCTTGGAGCGGCAGATGTAAAAAGGGAAGGTACAGATTTAACTATAGTTGCTACTTCTTTTATGGTACAGAAATCGCTTGAAGTCGCACAGATACTTGAAGAAGAACAAAATATAAAATGTGAAGTAGTGGATTTGAGAACGCTACGACCTCTTGATATAGATACTGTTCTAAATTCGGTCAAAAAGACCGGAAGGCTTATGTGTGTAGAAGAAGCACCCATCTTTGGAGGCTATATGGGAGAAGTAGTGTCACAGGTTGTAGAAAAAGGATTCGACTATCTTGATGCCCCTATAACCAAGGTAGCCGGAAGGAACTGCCCTGTTCCTTATAGTCTGGTTCTGGAGCAGGAAATGATACCGGGAGTGGAAAGAATTAAAGAAGGCGTACTTAAAACTCTGAATAAAAATTAAATCTAACTATATATATTTTAAAATTAGCTGAAAGGATTTTAAATGCAAGAAAGCAATTTAGATGCCCAGAGCAGGATAGGAAAAAAGAAAGACCTGGTTCAAAAACCCATGGATAAAAATTTGAAAAATTATAGTAAAGTTGAATATTATCCACTTATAACGTCAAGAAAAGACGATGCACCGAATTTTTCAATGAGATTATTTAAAATAGGTCCCGGAGGATATTCGAATAAACACAAACATAGCTATGAGCATGAGGTATATATTTTAAAAGGGAAGGGCCATGTAATTCTGGATAATGAAACATTGGATCTGGAAAGCGATAATTTCTTTATAATACATCCATATGAGTTACATCAATTTTATACAGAAGAAGGGCTTGAATTTATTTGTGTCGTACCAAACAAACTTAAAAATTATCCAGAATAAAGCTAAAAATTCAGAATATTAGATAATAATTCTGCACCAATTGGATATTCTTAATGTTTTTAACCGTTCTGGACTTCAATACCATTATTATTAATCATATATATATAACTCTGGTACTAATTATATGATGATGAATATTTACCTTTCAATTCAATAAATTGAGATTTTAGTATCTTTTCATTTGGAGATAACCTTTATTCATATGCAAGCGAGTCTTTTACAGTCAGTCTCATTGCTCTCCAGGCAGGCAGAATACTTGCTAACGTTGCCATAACGAGTGCACCAACTATCCAGTATAACATCCCATGCCAGTCTATTACATATAAACCAATTGCCTCCCAGTTGAAAATCGCCTGACCTACACCGGCATTTAATGCCAGGGTAAGTGGAAAAGATGCTATTAGAGCCAGTAACCAGCTTGCGGCTCCAACTATAACACCTTCTGCTATTACTATTCGCAATATACTCTTGTTTGAGGCACCTAATGCTCGTAGCAAACCAATCTCACGAGTACGTTCCATTACATTCATACTTATCGTTCCTGCCAGGCCAATGCTGCCAACAATGGAGATCATAATAGCCATTACCAGTAAGAAATAAATAAATATATTAAATGAACTTGTTTGCTGGGCTAACCAATCTGTACTAAGAACGATTTGTGTAAATCGGATGTCCTCCTTATTAAAGACCGTTTCAAGATCTTTTGAAACTTCAAGCTGAGTCTCCGTATCGCTGGAAGTAGTGATCAAACGTGCTAATGTTATCATACCTGATTGGGGCATATACTCATCCAAAATATCACTCGTAGTATAAACAGGTGGTGGGTCAAAATTCCCGCTCATCTGAAAGATACCCACTATTTCCCATTTAGCCACCTTATCTCCAATCTTAATTTCAACTGTATCCCCAGTACTCAGATCCGGACGCACTTTCAGCAGATGATTGCCAATCACTACAGCATTTTCATCGTCTGGTGAAAGCCATCTTCCTTCTTTAAGTATTGGCTGTATTAATTTTGAATCAGATGGCGGCGCCATTATATAAATACGCTCAGTACCCGAACCATCATCGGAGAGAATCTGGCCTTCGGTCTGTCCCCATAGTTCAGTATCTTTTACACCTGGAACGTCTTTTATTATTTCTTTAATATCATCTGCAGAATATGGCTGAGCAAAGTTTACATTGATATCTGAAAGGAAATAGCCTTTGATGTCATTAAAAACAACATCACTGGTACTCCACAGATTAAAGACACCAATAAAAATTGCTCCTCCCAGAGTCAGTGCAGCAAGTGTTAAGGCCATACGTCCCTTGCGCCTGAAAGTATTTCGCAGAGAGAGCAATAGTGGCCGTGAGAGAAATCGTATTTTATCTACTGCTTTGTCCAGCAGGCTTTTACCAAAGTGTCCGTTCCTGACCCCATAGTCATTGATAGCTTCCCGTACAGAAATGCGGGTTCCAATAATTATAGGTACAAGTGCTGTTAATAGGGGGATAATAATTGCAGTTATGGCCTGAAGAATTAAAGCCACTGGTACCAGGCGAAAATCACCTGTATTTACATTTACCATATTAGAAATAACCGCACTTGTCTTGTATGCCATAAAAGCTGCCAGGGGTATAGCTATAAGGAGCGCCAGCAAACCACAAACCGTTATAAATATTATGTACATACCTGCAATCTGCCAGGTGCTCCCACCGATTGCTTTCATAATACCTATCTGACGGATATGCTGGCTAAGTATGGAATTGATCATATTTATAATAAGAAAAGTACCCATAAAAACAGCCAGCCAGCCAAGTATGGTAAGGACATTGATAATCCCCCTAAATATCTCCATTGAGAAATGTTCACCGGGGTTATATATAAAAGTCCCTAACACCATTTGACCATTTTCACGCAGGAGCTGGCTTATTTCCTCTACGACCAGATTTACACGGTCTTCATCTTTAGTTTGGTCATCTATTACAACCATGATTTTATTATACATATCTGTGCCACCAAGTGATTCAACAGTTTCGGGTGTGGCAAAAGCAGTAAGAATAGTATTATAGCTTGCCGAGGGAAAGGAGGCGTCCCTCACGATATCTGCGACTCTAAGCTCATAAGTCTTTCCGTCTGCCGACTGAACTTCTATGGTATCCCCGACATCAGCCTGAAAGATCAGTGATGAACTATACTCAAACCAGATCTCGCCATCCTTTAAAGTGGTTGGCATATCTTTATCATCTGCCTGCAGCAAATCCACCTGTATTTCGGATGGAGGTAAAACCCCATCTATACTGAGGTCATATTTTTTCCCTTCATCACTGGATAGTCTTACAGTAATATTTGAGCGTCCTTCTGCATCGGTCACTCCTTGTACTTCTTTGACACTCTTAAGTATGCTCTCATCAATAGGACTTGTATATATAACTGAACTGTGTGGATTGGCAGCGGTATAAAAGTCATTTGTATCAGAAACTAAAATCGATTCCAGGCTCTTTACAAAACCAATTGTGAAAACGCCCAGTGCAATAGTCAGGATTATTAATATTGTACGGGCTTTATTATGCCACAGGTCAGCCAGAACCTTACGCCATCGTGAGCTTATCATTTTTCACCTCCTGAGAAATTTTCTTATTTTCACCATTAAATATCTCTCCATCACTTATGACAACTGAACGATTAGATCTGTCTGCTATACCTGTATCATGGGTAACTATTATGAGTGTCTTGCCCAGCGAGATTAGTTGCTCGAAAAGCATGAAAACAGATTCAGTTGTCTTTGAATCAAGGTTACCAGTAGGTTCATCAGCTAAGATTAATGGGGGGTCATTAGCAAGAGCACGTGCGATTGCAGCTCTTTGTTGCTGACCACCTGAAACTGCTGAAGGCAATTTATAGGCTTGATCTGCAAGTCCTACCAGGTCAAGTAGATGCAGGGCGCGTTCTTTACGCTGTCGCAGGTTATACATAGAGATAAAATCCATAGGTAGTATCACGTTTTCTATAAGAGAAAGCATAGGCAGAAGCTGAAAAAACTGAAAGACGATACCTATATTTCTGCCTCTCCAGACAGCCATTTTACCTTCACTTAAATTGTGTATGGTAGTATTGCCTACCTTAATCTCGCCACACGTTGGATGGTCAATACCTGCTATCATGTTGATTAAAGTTGTTTTTCCACTTCCGGATTTTCCAACAATGCTTATGAATTCACCTGACTTAATATCAAGGTTGATTCCACGCAAAACCTGAAATTCTCCTGCGGATGAGCAGTAAGACTTCTTAACCCCATTCAAACTTATAAAAGGTTTATCTTCATTGTAATAAGACAATTCATTATTAGTATGCTTGAACACTTTTTAATCCTCTCTTTATTTATTTATAATTTGAAATTCACTATATAATAGTATAAGGTATTGAATAATGCAAGGTATTATAAAAAAATATTTTTTAAATAAATTTTCCTGGCCTCATATGCTATATTATCTATATTTTTATTTTGTTTTCAAATAGATATTAAAAAACAGATAAAAAAAACAAATATTCAATAGTTAGACATGTTTTTTATTAATTTAAAAAGGTTGTATAATTAATTTATATTAGAAAAGTTAAACCTTTCCTTAATAAATGGGCGTTTTTTTAATATTTATATTTAGGGAGATGTTCATTATGCTAAAAAATGTATTTTTAACTCTGCTAATTGTTTTGTTGTCAATTTTTGTATGCGTCCAGTTTACGGGATGCTCTGGGTCAGAGAAGGGCGATGAGTCAGCCCTTGAGTAAGTAACTGAAGAAGCTGAAAGAGAAGAGGCAGATAAAGAAGTGGAGACAGAATTTTCTGAAAACCCCGATAAAGAGAAATTCAATGAGTACTTTTCAGATATAGGACTGGGTAAACTGGCAAAAGGAGCACAATTACCCGGGGGTATGGAACAGGGTATCAGTACTTTTTTATCTGATGAAAGTATATGTGTTTATGGAACTTTGAAGAAGAGTGTAATTATTGGTCTTGCGATTTTTAATCCAGAAACTGCAAGTTATGAAGTAGAGAGACAGGATTTCCCGCAGGCTTTGGGAACAGGTGGGTTTGCATCATGTGGCAGTATAATGGTTGGCAGTGGTAAATATGAGTACAAGGTCTACATAGAAGATAAGCTGGTTGCAGTACTTCCGTTTGAAGTTAAATAAATTTTGGGCTTATTAAATATTCAAAGCACGAGTTACAATTAATTTACCGAAAAGTATAAGTAACTTTTAAAATAGTTTTGACTATATGGTTATAGTGGTATAGGCAGGTATTTCTTCACCTTGAGCTTTTTAGATTTTTGATATATATACTGATAAATTTCTTGGTTTATTCTATCGCTTAATTGAATTTATCTCTCTATATGCAAGGTAACCTGTCAGAGAGGGAAACAAAAAAATAAATCCTTCTTGTAATTCTTTTTATAGTAATATTATAGGAAAAGGTAGAGAAATAATAATATTTACCAGGTTAGAGTTAAATTAAAAAATAAAAAAGTTAAAATAAGAGCTTACTAGGGTATTAAGGATATTACTGCTGATTCGGGGGGAATTGCGGAGATAATAAACCTAGCGCATACCCTAAAAATTCTGAGGATGCAATACAAGAATTTATAAATGCTGAAGACAGTCCGGTTGATGTAGGCCTTACCTTTAAAAAGAAAATAAAAGTTATATAAAAGAACCTGGCATTATGCTGGGTTTTTTGCATTATATAAAGACTTAGAATATGAGCTTTTAAAATGAGCAGAGATAACTTAAGAGATGGCAGGGTAAAAAACTGGTTCTATCTAGAAAATGACCTTCTTGACAGGGAAGATTTAACAATTTATGAAAAAACTGTCTATATAGTAATTGCCAGATATGTTAATGGTGAAAATAAAGCATTCCCGAGTTATGAAACTATAGCAAAAAAGGGGAGCATGGCTAAAGTCCAGGCAATGCGGGTAGTAAAGTCTTTAATCCAAAAAGGACTCTTAAAAAAAGAAGTTAGAAAAACCAAATATAATAAAAGTTATACGTCAAACCTGTATACTTTATTAAACCCAAAACCTAAAGATAAAAGTGATATTAATAAAAAGGGGGTGGTATCTGTCAGATACCAGGGTGGTATACCACAGATACCAGGGGTAGTATCTCACAGATACCCTAATAATACCGTTATTAAAAACACAAATTTAAATAACGTTAATAGAGCTGGTAGAAAAGATGATGTGGAAAACTCTGGGGGTATACCAGAAGAAAAAAGCACTGAAGATAAAGAAGATATAAACGATATCAGGAGAAAGATAAAAGAATCGCTTAAAGAAAAAGGAGATAGACTACTAAAAAGTAAAGTTAATCTTAAAGAAAGAAATCTTAATGACAGTATTAAAAATGAATACCTTACTATAAATAAATCTATTTCTATGGGGAAAGAGGAACTGGCAAGAGAAATAGCGGAAGAACTTAATGATAGTAACAGCCTTAGGGCATTCCGCATGGTAGCTTATAAAATACCAGAACAAAGAATAAGAATATTTTTAAGTATTATAAAGGATACCTACCTTACCGGGAAAATTAAAAATAGTAGGGGTGCAATGTTTATATCGCTTGCTAAAGCATATGCCGGTAAAAATGGTATAAATCTTAATTTTAGGTAATATAGCTCATAAATATAAATTTTTAAAAAGTCTATTGTTTTAATAAATGCAAAAACCAAAGGCAATGTTAGAATAATTAATGATGAATTATTACATTAAATTGAAAATATAAGGTTAGTATAATAAAATTTTTAAAAATTTTTAATTATAAGAGGTTAAAGTTGACAAGCTAACAAAATAATTGGGAAAATAAAATAAAAAAGGTGAAACTCAATAGTAGTAGAAATTACATTTTGTTACAGTATAAGGAATTAACAATATAGAAAATAGACCTGAAAAGAAGAAAGTATTAGTTAGTTATTGTGGAAAATAACTCTACGAGTTTTCTTTCAGGCCTTTCTTGACAAAACTACCAGCCTTGATTATTATAAGACTGAAGGTAATAAAAATTATGACCTACAGTTCTTATTATGAATAAAAACTTAATCTTGGAGATTTATAAAAAACCGCAAACAATCTTTTCTTTAAAAGAAATTTCTCTGATGTTCCCTGAATTTGCTTATAAAAATTTAAAAAGTAAACTCAGTTATTTTGTAAGTACCGGCAAACTAAAGAGGGTAAGAAAAGGAATTTATGCTAAAGAAAATTTTAATTCTCTGGAACTGGCTAATAAAATTTATACCCCTTCCTATATTAGTCTTGAAACCGTTCTTGAAAAGGAGGGTATTGTTTTTCAAAAATATGAGACAATTTTTGTATCTTCTTATCTAACGAGAAGAATAAAAGTTGAAGATCAGGAAATTTGCTATCGCAAGATAAAAGATGAAGTACTCCTAAATAGTCTGGGGGTTAAAGAGGAAAATTCTTATTTTATTGCTTCTAAAGAGAGGGCATTCATAGATGCTGTTTTTATTTATAAGGACTATCATTTTGATAATTTAAGGCCTCTGGATTGGGAAAAGATAAAAGAAATAGAAAAAATTTACTCAAGTAAAACTCTAGTAAAAAGAGTTATTCAATATTACAAAATCTATAGGAAAGATAATGCTTGATAAAAATCGCCATAAAATTGTTTTAGTTAAAATTTTAAAAGAAATCTACTCCGATCCAACATTGCGAAACATCTTGGGCTTTAAAGGAGGGACAGCCGCTTATCTATTTTATGGTCTGCCTCGTTTCTCGGTTGATCTGGATTTTGATTTGCTGGAGGAAAAAAAGAAAGATCTTGTTTTTAATAGGCTCAAAGAAATTCTTCCTAAAGTGGAGACATTGATTGAAAGTACCAAAAAAAGATATACCCTTTTTTATCTTATGAGTTATGAGAAAGGGGAGAGAAAAATAAAAATAGAAATTTCTAAAAGGCAATGTAAAAATAGTTTTATTATCAGAAGCTATTTAGGTATCCCCATTCTTCTTATGGCCAAAAAAGATATGGCTGCCGGTAAATTAGCGGCTTTTCTTAATAGAGAGAAATTTGCAGCTCGAGACCTTTTTGACCTATGGTTTTTCTTAAAAAACAACTGGGAGATAGATGAAGAAGTCTTAAAAGGAAAAACTGGTTTAACTTTAAAAACTGCTATTGAAAAAACTGTTGTAAAGATTAAAATTATTAAGAAAAATCAGCTTCTGCAGGGATTGGGCGAGCTTTTAGATGAAAAACAAAAACCCTGGGTAAAAGAAAATCTACAAAAAGAGGCCCTTTTTTACCTGGAGTACCTTTTAGAAGAGTTGTAGTTTTTCTTCTTTGAGAGGTAGCAGGAAGAGTAAATTGAAATATTTTGTTATTATTGAAAATGTTTTAGCATTTTAGAAAAAATTTAATTGAATGACAAACGTGAGGAATAATTATGATCACGGAAAAGGATATATATTATGCTAGAGAGCAGGAGAAGCTTCTATTTGAGACATATCTTAAGGGAATAGTAGACTTCATGAAATGGAGCAGTATGCTTACCATTGCAGCAATTTTATGGATTAGTATAAATATGACTTCGATTGAGGGGCTTTTCTGGCGGTTATCTATTGCATCTCTAATATTTCTTTTAGTCTCTCTGGTCGTCGCCGTATTTGCTTTTAAATGGGTTTTAACCGATTGGGCTAGAGAATGTAGTGTAGATAGAGAAGATTATGGTTATATTTTGTTTAAAAAGTTTAAGTGGTTTGAGAAAAGCAAACTGAACAAAATGAAACCGGAAGAATTAGCTCAATCTATTGAGTTAGATGAAAAAAAGCTTGGTCATGTTGATCGTTATATAAATGCAATTAATGCTGCCAAACCTTTATCTGAACCGAAGAATTCAACACATGGATTAGTTGGCATATAGCTCCCATGGTTATAGGTTTATTAATCTATGCTACAATACAAATACTGAGCAGATTTGAAAGCCTTCTGTATAGAAAAACATATAGAGTTTAAGAAATTAATTAAGATATTAAAATTTTTCTAAAAGAATTTTAATTTTATATAAATTTAATAATAATTTATTGAGAAAAAATAATAAGAGTGTGAATAATAAAAATAAACCTATTGAATTTGAAAATAAAAAAGATAAAATAAAAGTTCACAAATAGTATAAAAACCAGTAATTACACTGATTCGGGGCGAATGGCGGAGGCGGTTCGCC
>Ga0307427_1000057_pt1 | contig 93170 bp, 72 predicted proteins | sample SalMarWE160190MG_FD_202162 | JGI IMG/M metagenome (GOLD analysis project Ga0307427, IMG submission 202162) | Salt marsh sediment microbial communities from the Plum Island Ecosystem LTER, Massachusetts, United States - WE1603-190 | ecosystem: Environmental > Aquatic > Marine > Intertidal zone >...
CAGAAAATGAGATCAAAGAGGTTCAACGCAAGTTAAATAATCGACCTCGAAAAGCCTTGAACTTCTATAAGCCTAACGAGGTCTTCAACAATGTTGTTGCACTAAAAGTTTGAATCCACATTAATATAATCGGTAGATCATGACCAGATAAATCTGATACGCCTTTTTTTGGTATGATTCGCCTTTCAATGGAAAACGTGTTAGACTCCTACCGGAGTTAATTATGCAGGACAATCACAATCCCTGGCATCGTCCCGATCAAGAACCCACCGATACCAGCCCCCAATTTGAAGAGAAATCCCAAGAATCCAAACCGCCGCTCATTCAGTTCTGGATGCGTTTACGCCGTTTGGGTTTAGGGGATTCAGCCTTACGGATTGCGACCACTACAGCTACCCTCTTATTGATCCTATTGGTCGTTTGGGTGATGGATATCTTCTACCTGAAAGACCCAGACCTGTCGAGTGATGCCGCCAGCGTGGCAAATGCTGAGGCCCTGCCCACACCCACAGCCACCGTGCCTCCCCCATCTTTTTACGCCGGGGGCAGCTATGACAGCGGTCTTGCCCGTGAAGCAGACCTGCACACTGTCCTGCCCGTTCGGCAAAACCGGTTTGAGGTCATTGAATACACCGTTGAATCCGGGGATTCGATCTTTTCCATCGCTGATAAATTTGACCTGCAACCGCAATCGATTCTTTGGGGCAATCGTTATTCCCTTGGCGATGATCCACATTTCATCCTACCCGGGCAAAAATTATACATTCTGCCAGTTGATGGCGTTTATCATCAATGGAGTGCCGGCGAGAGCTTATCCAAAGTGGCTGAGGTTTACGGGGTGACGCCAGAAGACATCATTGAATGGCCCAGCAATAACCTGGACGCCGATGAGATTGGTGACTATGCAAATCCCAACATTCCGGAGAACACCATGCTGGTCGTTCCCGGGGGCAGAGGAGAATACACCGACTGGCGCACGCCGCGCATCACGCGTGACGAGCCCGCCACCGCTAAAAACCTCGGTCCAGGCGCCTGTACGGGCAGCTACGACGGCATCATGGGGTCGCTCACCTTTATCTGGCCGACAACAGAACACTATCTTTCAGGATATGACTACAGTCCAGAGACGAACCACTTCGGCATCGATATTGCCGGGGACCTTGGCAATCCGATTTTCGCCGCCGATCACGGCATTGTTGTCTATGCTGGCTGGAACGACTATGGATACGGGGAGATGGTCGTGATTGACCACGGCTCCGGCTGGCAGACCCTTTACGGCCACCTCAATCTAGTCAACGTCGTCTGCGGTCAGGAAGTCCATCAAGGAGATACCATCGGACTGATGGGCAGCACGGGCAAATCAACCGGCCCCCACCTGCACTTTGAAATGCGCAGCGACGACTATGGGCGCGTCAATCCGTGGGACTTTTTACAGTAAACCCTTATAAAAGTTTTTCCCTTTCATCATTTATAAATCATTGAAGCAATCCGGGTTGTGATAACCCAGAAATCCACTTCGTTGAGTCAACCTCAACCCATGATCACATCCACCCTATGCAGTGCGCCGTCGCTGTAGGCGGGAATCAGCGTTCCTTGCAGAACCTCTCCATCCAGGAGGATAGATTTAACACCCTTACACACCCCTTCAGGATTGCTGACATTGATCTGATAAACAGCACCCCGGAAGCGGCGCTTGACGCTGAACCCTTCCCAATCTTTTGGGATACAAGGGTCAATCCGCAAACCATCATATTCCGGCCGGACACCGAGGATATATTGAAGGCCGGCTTGATAGGTCCAGGAAGCGGTGCCCGTCAGCCAGGAATTGCGCGCCAAACCAAATTGGGGATGTTCATCCCCTAAAATATTCTGGGGGTAAACATAGGGTTCACACTCAAAGGTGTCGATAATCTCATTCTTTTTGGCGGGATTGATCTGTTGATAATACTTATACGCCCGGTCGCCGCGCCCCATGTGGGTTTCAGCAATCATCACCCAGGGATTGGCATGCAGAAAGATACCGCCGTTTTCTTTGGCACCCGGCGGATAGGTGGTCACGCCACCCTTTTCGGGATCAAAACCATCATATCCGGGAGCGCTGAGTTTGATGCCGTTGCTTGTGTTGAGTCGTTCATAAACCTCATCCAAAGCCTGAAGCGCCCGCTGTTCAGGGGCAAAACCCGATAACACTGACCAGGATTGCGCGTTGGTATAGATCTGTCCATGTGTGTTCTTGTGTGACCCCATCAGCCTCCCTTTATGATCAAAGTAACGCACATACCAATCGCCATCCCAGGCGACCTCATTGACCGTATCTTTCATATCCTGGTACCACGATTCGAACTTTTCTGCCGCTTCCGTCTTCCCCAACCATTCAGCCAAGGCGATCAATTCCCTTAGCGCCCATCCGTATAAATGTGCTGTGAAGAGTGATTCCGCGCCGCTGGGAAGGTTAACGGTGTCGTTCCAATCGGCGAACCCCAGCAGCGGCAGGCCGTGACCCCCTGTATTGTCATGGGTGAAGTTAACCGCCCGTGCCAGGTGTTCCCAAACCGTCCCCGTTTCAAGGGGTTGTTCAGCTTTGTCTTTCTCATAAAAGGGAATCGCTTGATCCAGAAAATCAAAATCGCCTGTTTCTTTGAGATAAGCCGTCACCGCCAACACACCCCATAGATGATCATCGCTGTAATAATGAGGTCGGTCTTCCTCAGCTGCTGAGTCCCCCATGTTGGCTACCATCGTCATCGGATTGAACTGGTGCATGGCGGAACCATTTCGTTTCTGCACATGCAGCAGCTTGGTCAGCAAAGCCTTTGATTCCATCGGCGACCCCGACATCGCACCCATCACATCCTGCGAACTATCACGGAAGCCCATCCCCCTGGCGCCAAATCCAAGCTGATATAAGGAGAGATAGCGGGACCAATTCATGGTGATCGTGCACTGCCGCGGGTTATGGATATTCAACATACGGTCCAGGTCAGCGTTCGGCGTCTTCACCTCCGCCACAGAGAGAATGGAATCCCAATAATCGTTGAGGTCGGAAAAGGCCTGATTCACTTCTTCAGGTTTTCTAAAACTCTGGATGGTTGGGAGTGCCACTTCGATACTCGCTGTTTGTCCTAACAATACAACAACTCGCCGGCTTTCACCCGCCGGAATCTCGCCCAAGTGCAGCATCAGCGCCGCGATGTTATCCCCACGCAGCGCCAGGTTGTTCCCCAATTCTTCCTCCTGCAGACTTCCAGGCGAAGCCCAGCTTCCATATCCGTTATCCCCAAGAAAGGCCCGCCTGTCCGTCTCAAACGAGGACACGGGGAGATTGGCGGTGAAATAATTCCTCTGAATGTCCTTGAACATAAAGGGGGCTTGGCTGATGACTTTCATCCCGTCCCCTTCATCATTAAGATAAGATTGCATGGTTTGCGGCACCCAATCGGCATTATTGAGCTGCTTAAGGGCATCCGGATGTGTATACTCCACCACAGGCACCAAATCCATGGTTTGATCTTCATTTTTAAGGTTTGTTACGCTTACTGATTGCAGGACAACGTTTTCTCCCTTGGGGATGAAAACGCGCACCTCCGTTCTGATGCCGTTCATCTCGGAGAGAAACGTTGAATATCCCAAACCCACATGACATTCATAGCGGTCAAAGGGCGTCAGAGTTGGCACATAAAAAGGAGAAAAGACCGTATATTCCCCATCCTCTTTGGGTGTTCGCAGGTAAAGTGTAGTCGCTCTGAATTCTGAAGGGGGATTCTGTGTGAGGTACTTGGTAATGCGGTTCAACGCTGGATCCTGCCGGCAAATCAGCATGCCGCCCGTCTGATCCACAAACCCGCCAAAAGCTAATGAGCCGATGTAATTAATCCATTTCACCGGCGTCTGCGGATTCGTAATGACATATTCCCGAGCAGAATCGTCGAAATAGCCATAAGTCGTCATCATCAACCTCTCTCCTCCAGTTGACTTCTATACCCGTTAACTTTTATCTCCTCATCGAATGATAGCTTTGACGGACACCTGTGTCTTGTCCACTTCCGGTATCAAGGTGCCCTCAACAGGATCACCATCCACTATAAGCAATACATCATTCCCCACACCCTCACGTATAACTTCGATATCATAGGTCACCCCGCGATACTTTCGAGTAGCGTGAAAACTTTTCCAATCATCGGGTAAAACCGGCGCAATGCGCAAACCGTCATAATCAGGACGGATGCCGAGGATCCACTGGGTAATCGCCACAAAATTCCAGGCTGCCGTGCCTGTGAGCCAGGAATTCTTCGCCTCACCCGGCCGGTCGGCGTCCTTCCCGGCAATCATCTGCGCATACACATAGGGTTCGCAGCAGTGTAAGTCGCTGATTTCCTCACGGTTGGAAGGGTTGATGCGCAGGTAATAATCCAGTGCCTTATCGCCTCGTCCCAGGATGGTTTCGGCGATCATCACCCAGGGATTGGTATGGCAAAACACGCTGGCGTTTTCCTTATACCCGGGGGGATAGGACGAAATTTCTCCCAGGTGAAGGTAATATTGACTGTAAGGCGGCTGTAGGAGCATTACACCGTGCTCACAAGCCAGATGACGTTCAACGGCGTCAAGTGCTGCCTTGGCCATATCATCTTCCAGTCCGATGCCCGCCATGGTGCATAATCCCTGAGGTTCGACAAAGATTTTCCCCTCAGCGCAAGACTGCGACCCTACGGTATTGCCAAAATGATCATAAGCCCGCAGGAACCAGGAATCGTCCCAACCGAACAACTCGGTGGTCCCCGCCATGTCATCCGAGAGGCTCTGATAGCGAGCCGCGTCTTCATTCCTCTCCAAATGAGCCATGATGTCGGCTAATTCGCTTGACGCCATGGTAAATAACGCTGCGATCACCACAGATTCAGCCACCTTGCCATCCTGATTGGTGGTGGTCTGGAAGGATTCCCCGGGGTTATCGGAGAAAGTGTTAAGGTTCAAACAATCGTTCCAATCCGCACGGCCAATCAAGGGCAAGCCATGGGGCCCAAGATTATCCTGGATATAGTCAATGGCTCGCTCAAGGTGCGCTAACAAGCTAGTTTCCGTTCCCGCTTTATTTTCATAGGGGACGAGTTCTTCCAGAATCCCCCAATCGTCCGTCTCCTTGAGATACGCAGCCACACTCAACACCAGCCAGATTTGGTCATCATTGAAATTACTGCCAATGGCATTGTTGCCGCGTTTGGTGAGGGGCTGATATTGGTGATGCGCACCGCCATCCTCAAGCTGAGTTGCGGCAAGATCCAAGATGCGGTCCCGCGCCCGCTCGGGAACCATCTGCACAAATCCGAGCAAATCCTGGTTCGAATCCCGAAATCCCATCCCCCGCCCGATGCCGGATTCAAAATAGGAAGCTGATCGGGATAGGTTAAAGGTCACCATGCATTGGTAAGCCGTCCATATATTGACCATTCGGTTGACATGCTCATCTGGCGTGTCAACCTGTAAAACACCCAGCAGATCATCCCAGGAATGCTTCAAATCCTCGAAAGCCCCATCAACTTTGTCTGGGTCAAGATACGCGTTGATGATAGGCGTCACGCTGTGCTTGTTGATGGTTTGAGAGCCGGGGGGTGAAAACTTTTCATCCACTGGATTTTCGTGGTAGCCAAGCAGAAAGATCACCCTTTTTTTCTCGCCTGGTGCTAAAGCAAAGCGGAAGTGGTGAACGCCTACCGGCGAACCGCCTACCGTGAGCGAATTATTGCAGGCATCCACTTCCACCGCTCTCGGATTTTCCCATCCGCGGTACGTACCTAAAAAAGAATCCCGCTGCGTTTCAAACCCTGACAGGGCTTCTGAGCAGGCGAAATAGGCAAAATGGTCCCGCCGTTCACGGTATTCCGTTTTATGGTAAATCACCGAATCCACCACCTCAACCTCGGCCGTATTCAAATTTCGTTGGAAGTTGGTGGCATCATCCAGCGCATCCCACAGACAAAATTCTACACTCGAGAAAGCTGAAAACTCACGGGGATCGTTTGTCAGGTTCTCCACCGTCAGGTCCCAGACTTCCAGAGATTGACCTAGCGGAACGAAATACCGCACCTCGCTGCGCACGCCCTGGTAAGCAGAGCTTATGATGGTATAACCCATCCCGTGGCGACATCGGTAATCTTCCAAAGCATGTCGAGTGGGCATCCAAGTTGGAGACCAAAACTCGCCGCTTTTGTTATCGCGTAAGTAGATATACCGCCCGCCCATATCCAATGGGACATTGTTATAACGATAGCGGGTTAGACGCCTGAGCCTGGCGTCCTGATAAAAAGAGTAGCCCCCGGCTGTGTTAGAGATCAGCCCAAAATAGTCTTCCATCCCCAAGTAATTAATCCACGGCAGGGGTGTATCCGGCTGGGTGATCACATATTCACGATCTTTATCATTAAAATAACCAAAACGCATTTACTTGTTTCCTTATCAGTTATATTCATTTTGAACCTAATTTAATGTTCAATTTTGTGAAGTTATTAAGCTGAATTTATTTCCAAACAGTTGTTACTCAAATTTTTGTGGTTCATAAATTCCCTTTCAAAAAATTAAGAACACTTTATTCAAGAACTAAGAAGATCCCTCGAATTTTTCATAAAGAATACTTAATCTGCTGTTAACACTATTGACACATTTTAAAAATATAACTATAATAAGCATTGAGAGCGCTTTCACAATCATACCATAAATTCATAAAAAATGAGGTATTTGGTCAATAAAAGCCAAAAAAAATCCAAAAATTACATCATAAATGGTGAGAGCGGTTTCACTAACAAGGGAGAGTGGGTTGTCAAATTTAACATTAGAGGATATTGCAAAAGAAGCTGGCGTCTCTCGATCAACGGTTTCACGCGTCATGAATAATTTTCCCAATATCAGTGATGGGGTTCGTGAGCGTGTTCTTGAGGTGATCAAAGAAACGGGCTACCGGCCTAATGCTGCTGCACGGACACTGGCCTCTCAACGATCGCGGACAATCGGTCTTGTACTTCCACACAGCGTTTCTTTATTATTCACAGACCCCTATTACCCTCATTTACTCAAAGGGATTTCGCAAGCTTGTAACCTACACGATCATGCACTGTCATTTTTTCTAGCGTCCTCAAAAGAAGACGAAAAAAAGATATTTGGCCGTGTTTCAAATAAGGGTTTGCTTGACGGCGTTCTTATCCAATCCGGTCATCACGGCAATCAGCAAATTATCGGCCAGTTGATTGATGTAGAAATGCCCCAGGTTGTGATCGGTCGTCCATTCCGGTCTGATAATGTCAGTTTTGTAGACGTTGACAATGTCGGAGGTGCATATAATGCCGTTTCATATTTAATTCGCCTGGGCTACGAACGCATTGCCACGATCACAGGTCCGCTGCAAAGCACTGTCGGTTTGGATCGTAAGGAAGGGTATATCAAAGCCCTTTCAGAACGGGGAATCAAAATCAACCAGGACCTGATCATGGAAGGCGATTTTACTGAAATGGGCGGTTACTATGCCATGCAAACACTTTTAAATAGTCAGCCGGATGCGGTTTTCGCCGCGTCGGATATCATGTCAATCGGCGCGATACGAGCTATACAGGAGAGTGGGTTAAACGTACCATCAGATATCGGTGTGGTTGGATTTGATGATTTCCCAATTACCACATTTGCCAATACCCAATTGACAACTGTTCACCAGCCCGCTATCCAATTAGGGTTCAAAGCAGTTGAATTGCTGATCGATCTAATAGAAAATGGAATTCATCCCCCACGCCATATCATCCTTAGTCCTAAGTTAATGATCCGCGAATCCTGTGGAAGTATAACTGGACCAGCAGGCGGGCTCTGAACAAATTATCTTCATGGTTGAGCTCCAAAACAAAAGGAGGTGAGAGATTATCGAGAACAAACCGATTTACCAAACATGAAACGGGCGCCCAACTCAATTACGAGTCGGACGCCACCTTTGGGCAAAACCTGTAGTTCTCATCAGATATAACAGGTTTCACCTCAAAGAATATACCATATTCTCAAAATGATAAGGAGAATGAAAAACATGAAACGCAGAATCTTTTTGTTAACTCTCGTAGTAATCCTGAGCATCGTGCTGGGCGCATGTGCACCCACAGCGACGCCGACACCGGAAGAAGTAGAAGAAACCGAACCTGTGGTGCAAGAAACAGAAGAAGAGGTTGCCACTGAAGAGGCGGCTGAAGAAGAAGTCGTCGTCCCCACAGAGTTCCCTCGCGAAGAAACCATCTATGTCAGCGGCTCTGCCTGGGGTCCCGCTTCAACCTGGAATCCCTTCCAGCCCGGCTCCCTTGCCAACACCACCGGCACCATTGGCTTCGTCTATGAGTTCCTGTTCCACTACAACCCGCTGTCTGGCGAGATGATACCGTGGTTGGCTGAAAGTGGCGAGTGGATTGACGATGTGACGTATAATGTCGCCTTGCGCGATGGTCTGACATGGAGCGACGGCGAAGCCCTCACGGCTGAAGATGTCAAATTCACCTTCGATCTGGGCTTGGACTATGCTGCTATTTGGTTCGCCCCCATGCGGGATTACCTGACTGAGGTCGTTGTGGTGGATGAGAAGAACCTCCAATTCAACTTCGAAGCTCCCCTCTATCAGGAATTTGAAAACAACCTCTATAATATCCCGATCGTGCCAAAACACATTTGGGAAAACTTCAGTGAGGAAGAAATCACAACCGGTGCCAATGAGAAACCCGTCGGCTCCGGCGCTTATATGTACCTGACCCACGCTGAAGACCGCAACATCTGGGTACGCAACGAAAATTGGTGGGGCATTGATGTATTTGGCGCTCCCGCACCACGTTATATCGTCGACATCCGCACATCCAGCAACAACGTTGCCCTCGGCATGGTACTTAAAGGCGAGATTGACCTGAGCAACAACTTCCTGCCCGGCGTTGCCGAGCTGGCTGATCAAGGGTATGTGGACACCTATTATGAAGATGCTCCATACATGCTCTCCGCCAACACCGCTGTGCTGTTCCTGAACACGACAAAATCACCAATGGATGATCCTGACTTCCGGCGTGCGCTGGCTTTTGCCATTGATGTCCCCTCCATTGTAAATGTCGCTTATGCACAATTGGTCAAAGCCGCTAACCCTACTGGTCTGCTTCCAGATCTTGAGAAGTATGTTGATCAGGCTGTTGTAGATGAACTTGGTTATACCTACGACACAGAACAGGCTAAGCAAATTTTGGCTGACGCTGGATATGTAGACATAGACGATGATGGTTTCGTTGAGACTCCTGACGGCGAACCAATCGCTCTGGAAGTCACCTGCCCGAGCGGGTGGACGGACTGGATGGCAGCCATCGAGGTTATTGCCACCAGTGCACAAGCCGCGGGGATCAACATCCAGAACGTAACCCCCGACTACGGCGCCTGGAATACGTCCATGCAAAGCGGTACATTCGATATGACGTTGAATAACTGGGCTGCCATGAGCAACACCCCCTGGACGCTCTACAATCTGCTCTTCAACAATCCCATCCGAGAGCAAATGCAAAGCGGCAACTTCGGACGTTATGACAACCAGGAAGTATTTGATCTGGTTGATCAACTCGCCGCAGTTCCCAGCTCCAATGAAGAAGAAATGATGAATGTGCTGTCGCAGATTCAAACAACGATGCTGACCGATATGCCCATGATCCCCCTGTGGTACAACGGTTTATGGGCTCAGTACAGTTCGTCCCACTGGACAAATTGGCCGTCTGAGAACAGTGACGTTTCCGGTATGCCGGTCACATGGTCTGGATACTGGCAATTAGGCGGTTTGCAGATGCTCATCGATCTCGAACCCGTTACGGCTGAATAACTTTTATCCACTAGATATCAACCGCCCTTCTTCGCCTGACAGCAGGAAGGGCGGTTTTATCCACCGTTTCAATTTCAGTTCTCAAGGATTTTCCATGCGAAAATATTTTACACGAAAGATATTGATCTATCTGCTCACCTTCTTCCTGGCAGTGACGATCGATTGGATGATCCCTCGCTTTATGCCTGGCGATCCAATCACCAATATGTTGACGAGATTCTCAGTGAACACAAATGCCATAGAAGTAATGCATGATTATTACACCAAGAATTTTGGGCTGGATTTACCCGTTTGGAAGCAATATTTGAGTTTTTGGAGTAATTTATTTCAAGGAGATCTTGGGATAAGCATCTATCTCTTCCCCAAACCAGTGACTGAAGTGATTATGAACGCTGTCCCATATGATGTCGCCTTATTACTCCCAGCTATTGTGCTGAGCTGGTTAGCGGGCAATCATTTTGGGGCATTTGCCGCCCGATCAAAATGGCTTGACAATACAATATCGCCATTAGGATATATTCTCACAGCCACACCTTACATGTGGCTGGGGATATTATTAGCTTGGTTCTTTGGCATTATTTTAGGGATTTTTCCCATCGCTGGCGCATATAGCTACTCGCTCAGCCCAACCTGGTCCTGGCAATTTGTTCTCGACGTTTTACACCACTGGTTTCTGCCATTTGTCTCCCTATTTATTGTCCAATTTGGGGGCTGGGCTATTGGCATGCGGAACCTTATTATCTACGAACTCGAGTCAGACTACTCTCATTATTTAGAAGCTTTAGGAGCACCCCGGAGCTTGGTCCGAAAATACGCTTTTAACAACGCCATTCTGCCCCAATTAACCGGATTGGCGCTGCAGCTTGGCGTGATTGTAGCAGGAGCATTGGTAACAGAGGTGGTTTTCTCATATCCCGGCATTGGTTATCTCCTTCTGGCTGCCATCCAAAATCAGGACTATTTCCTCATCCAGGGTTGTTTCCTATTCATTATTATCGGTGTGCTTTTATCAAACTTCATCATCGACATTGTCTACGTTCTGTTTGACCCCCGGACCCGAAAAGGAATGACAGGTGAAACAGCATGAATGATAACATCAAAACTACAAAAAAAGAAAAAAATAGAAACGAATTTTTATATTTCGCCTTTCGTAATAGAAAACTGCAGATTGGATTAATTATTATTCTGTTCTTTCTTATCCTGGCGATTTTTGGTCCGTTCATGACAGACCACAAAATTTATGCCTATGCCAATCCCACAGGTCCCACACCCCCAAATTCAGAATACTGGTTCGGAACAACATTCTTTGGGCAGGACGTATTTACTCAGGTTGTTCACGGTTTGCGAAGCACCTTCGTAGTCGGCATACTCGGCGGCGGGATCGGCACGCTCATTGGAATAATAATAGGTTTTACAGCTGGTTATACCGGCGGCGTTTTAGATGAGATTCTGAATGCGTTCACTAACATCGTCCTGGTAATCCCCACCCTGGCTGTACTGCTGATCATAGCCGCATACCTTGATGTCCGCAGCCTCTTCACAGAAAGCGTATTCATCGGACTCACCGCCTGGCCTTGGGTTGCCAGAGCGGTGCGCTCCCAAACCTTCTCCTTGCGTTCCCGTGAATTTGTTGACCTGGCGCGTCTGAGCGCTGTGAAACCCATCAAAATCATCTTTAGTGAAATAGCGCCAAATATGATGTCTTATCTCGTCATGAGTTTTATCCTCCAATTCGGCGGTGCTATTTTGAACGCAGCAACACTCGATTTCATTGGTCTGGGTCCGACCAATGCCATCTCCCTCGGAATGGTTATGCAATACGCCGTACAATGGGGGGCACTCCAATTTGGAATGTGGTGGTGGTTCGTCCCACCCGGGCTGGCAATCACTGCCATTGTCGGCGCGCTCTACAGCATGAATGTTGGGTTGGATGAAGTCTTCAATCCTAAATTGCGGGAGACGTAACATGAATTTAGAAGTTGAAAACCTCACGGTTTATTACCAGACATTAAAGGGTAAGGTGCGTGCCCTTGAAAACGCCACCTTCTCAATTGCTGATGGCGAAATTATGGGGTTGGCGGGCGAATCTGGCTGTGGAAAGACCACCCTCGGTCACAGCCTGATCCATCTCGTACCCCCAATGAAACACATCCACGGGAAAGTGACCCTGGATGGCAAAGTGCTTCCCATTGCGCAATATGAGGAAATGAACCCGTACCGCTTTGATGAAATTTCCCTCATTCCCCAGTACGCCATGAACGCCATGAACCCGATTCGTAAGATCGGACAGATGACGGGAGAGCTTCTGCGGGCGAAGAAACACAGCTATAAAAATATCCTGCCAGAATTCAAACGCCGGCTGGACCTTGTGCAGCTATCACACGAGGTGCTGAACATGTACCCCATTGAGCTTTCCGGCGGTATGAAACAGCGCATGGTGATGGTTCTTTCCACCTTGCTGGACCCCTTGCTGTTGATCGCAGATGAGATCACCTCTGCACTGGACGTCGCCAGTCAGAAAGCCGTTTCTGAGATGCTGGTGGAGTTCAGAGATAAGGGATTCTGCAAGAGCGCTATCGTGATCACCCACGATATTTCCATCCTGTATCAGATAGCGGACACTATCATGATCATGTACGCCGGTCAGCTGGCGGAAAAGGGACCCACGGAATCAATCATTCATGATCCGCTGCATCCCTATACCAAGCTGTTGATCTCATCACTGCCAAAGATCGGCGCTAAATATACAGAGAAGAAACTCATGGGAATCCCGGGTAAGCCGCCTTTACTGCTGAACCCGCCTAGGGGCTGTCGATTTCGGAAACGCTGCCCGGCTGCATTTGAAAAATGTGTTGAGGTACCTCCATTCGTCGAAGTTGAAAAGGACCACTATGTAGCATGCTGGAAGGTGATGGAAGATTATGATTACACTCGATAACATCTCGAAGGTTTACCGCGTTGGTACCTTTGGCGGCAAAGAACTACACGCAGTTAATCAGGTCAGTTTTAATATCAAAGATGGTGAGGTTGTTTCTCTAATTGGTGAAAGTGGTAGTGGCAAGAGTACCATAGGTAAAATGATTCTCAAACTGATTGATATTACCGACGGAAGGATTTATTTTAACGATCAGGATATCACACCATTGAAAAGAAATGAGTTGAAGGAATATTATCGCAATGTGCAAGGTGTCTTTCAAGATCCTTTCAGCTCATTCAATCCCATTTTCAAAGCTGATAGGATGTTCCAGATTATCCATGATGAATTTTATCCCCACATAGATTCAAAGCCCTGGAAAGAGAAAGTTGAGCATACTCTGACCAGCGTTGGTCTCAATCCTGAGCACATCCTTGGTAAGTATCCACACCAACTCAGCGGCGGGCAGCTCCAACGCTTCTTGATCGCCCGCGCTTTATTGTTGGATATCCGCTTTCTTGTCGCAGATGAGATAATCAGTATGCTGGATGCCTCTACGCGCATTGACGTGCTCAATCTATTAGCTGAACTCAAACTGAAAGGGCTCTCAATCCTCTTCATCACACATGACCTGTCATTAGCAAATTATATAAGTGAACATGCTGTCATCCTGTATCGCGGTTCAGTAGTAGAACGTGGAACAACCGGCAAGATATTTAACAACCCCTTGCACCCCTACACACAGATGCTCGTTGCCTCCGTTCCGCGTCTGGATCAGAAATGGGATGAGATTGTAAGCGTGGAATCGCAATCAACGCCTACGGGGGGGATCAATGGATGTGCTTATTTAGACCGATGCCCATATGCTCATGAGAAATGCGAGACAATGCCCGAGTTAATTCAAGTTGAACCAAATCATTTTGTCGCTTGTTGGAAATTTACTGACTAATCGTTCAATATATACATGCCAACGGAGGCTGTAATATACGGCTTCCGTTTTGTTTTTTACGGGGGTTTCTCCCAGTAGGTGTTAATATTCGAAGGTTGTTTTTTACTCTTTACAGAATTAATTAATATTAATGACGCAGCCTTTATCCTGACACACCAATCTTGGAACTGCTCCATAATTTTCAAATCCATTTCTATAAACCCATAGTATTGTATAATATATGAAATTCGGCATTTAATTTGTCCTGCGCACTCCAATCTTGTTACTCTTTAAATAAAATTAGTAAAAAGCAGTTTTTCAAAAAAAATTGGAAAGTTACTTCGAGATTGAAGAATATGACAACCATTAAAGAAATCGCAAAAATTGCAGGCGTTTCCCGCTCCACGGTTTCAAGAGTAATCAATAATGACCCAAACGTCAGTGAACGGACCAGGTTGAAGGTTCAGGGGATTATTGATGAGATGGACTTTGAACCCAGTCCGGTTGCCCGCAGCCTGATCAGCGGGAGAACCAGGGTTTTGGGGTTGGTCATTCCAATAGCATTCAGCAGCCTATTCACCGACCCCTTTTTTAGTCTGCTTTCTCAGGGCATTTCATCAACATGCACAGCCAACAACTATACACTGATGCTGTGGTTGATCGAGCCCGATTATGAAAAACGCACCAATAATAAAATTCTAAATAATCAATTGATTGACGGCATTATCGTCGCATCTAATATGATTGATGACCCCCTCATCGAAGGTTTGATCGCCAGAAAGATACCGCTGGTGATCGTAGGCCGTTATAATTCTCCCAAGATCAGTAGTGTGGATGCGGATAATGTTCACGGCGCGAAAATGGCTGTTGATCATCTGGTGAACATCGGTCGAAAGAACCTTGCCACCATCACCGGACATATGAACCGTTACAGCGGCCGCGATCGGCTTTCCGGTTTCAAACGCGGTTTACAAGAAAACAACCTCCCAATTGCAGAAGAAAAGATTGCCTTTGGTGATTTTACCGAGGAAGGGGGATACCTCCAAGCGAAACTGCTTCTCTCACGCACGGAATTCGACGGCATCTTTGTAGCCAGCGATTTGATGTCATTTGGTGCCATACGCGCTATACGGGAAGCCGGACTCGAAGTCCCGGATGACATTGCGCTCGTCAGCTTTGACGACATCCCAGCTGCCGCCAGGTACCAGCCGCCGTTGACCACCGTCCGCCAACCGATCCATCAAATGGGATCCATCGCAGCGCAAACCCTGATTGACCAACTGGAAAGCAATGACACTGCCAAGCCGCGGCGCATCATCCTCCCCACGGAGCTTATCATACGGAAGACATCTTTAAAGACACCTCGGAAAAGCTGATTATTCCGCATTTTGTTTATTGTATATATTCCTTTATCAATATCGGTTGTATAATTTGATACCAATCTCTATTTACTTATTCGGATTTTATGCTTGAGTATGCTAGAATTTTCATACTATGAATGGAAAAATTACTGTAAGACCCTCACCTATTGCTGGTACCTGGTATGACGGTGACCCTGATCGGCTTCGTCAGACCATAGACGATTATATTGAAAACGCTGAGTTACCCAAAATATCCGGTGATGTTATGGGGCTTGTCTCACCGCATGCCGGATATCGTTATTCTGGATCTGTCGCTGGCCACGCCTTCAAATGTGTCAAAGGGAAATCTTATGATGTTGTCGTTGTCATATCACCCATGCATCAATACTATCCAAAGCCGATATTGACCTCTGCACATTCTGCCTATCGAACACCTTTGGGTGACATTCCCTTAGCTGCCCAAAAACTTGATGAGATCAACGCTGCACTCAAAATGAAGATTGACATGGAAATGACCCGTATCACCTACGATCAGGAACATTCCCTCGAGATTGAACTTCCGTTTCTGCAGCGCGCATTAAAAGGCAGTTTCTCATTAATTCCGATTATGCTTCGGAATCAAAGCCGTCAACTCTCCAAAGCCCTTGGTTTAATATTGGCAGAAAGCCTTAGAGATCACACCTGTCTGTTTGTTGCCAGCAGCGACCTCTCACACTTTTATCCAGAGCCAGAAGCCAATGAACTAGACCATATCGTCCTCGAACAAGTGACAAATTTTTCTCCGGACGGTCTTTTTGACCTCAAAGACGAAGGAAAAGATCATGCTTGCGGTTTAGCAGCTATTGCTTCTGTATTGTGGGCAACAAAGGAGCTCGGCGCCACAAAAGTCACCTTACTCAAGCACAATACGTCCGCATCAGCGACAGGCGATAAATCATCTGTGGTCGGTTATGGTGCCGCTGCTATCACACGGCCAAAGTGACATCATCCGAGGATAACACACTTGTTATGACCCGGATTCCTGAAAGGCTGTTGATTGTTACGATCATCTTGGTCTTCATTGGAATCAGCAGCTGCCGCCCTGCGCCCACTCCCACCCCCCTAACCCCCTCGTCACCTACAGCCTCAGCGACTCATACCCGGACGCCAACAGAAACCCGTACACCCACCCCAACACAGACGACCACACCCGCAAACACGATTACCTCACAACCTTCTCACACCCCAACCATAACACCCACGCCTTATCGAACCCTCAGTCCCACATTATCTCCCACCGAAATATTAGCGCGCCCAGCTGTATTGTTCCCCTATGAAGACATCAACGGCAAACGGGTGGACTGGTCCTACATCCATGTCACACAAATCGGCTTCAATCGATTGGATGAGGTCAATGACCTGTGGGCGTTTATGGCGTTCCAACTGCTGGATCGCACCATCTATCAACGTAATTTTAAGTTTCTGGGGGAAACAATCACCATCTACTACTTAAATGTTGCTCATGAATTCGATGGGGAAATGATGCAAATGCAGTTGGTACTGGGGGGGACAAGCGGTGCAAGTATTGCTATTGAAGACATCCCCGCTGGCGGTACCGCCTATATTCAGGTGCAGGTGCGTGATTCCCAAGAGGATTTCGCCCCCTATGTCACACACCGCGACGCAAACCGCGCCTATGAACATAGAGAGGACTCTTATCCCCTCCTGTTCCTCAAAGACCTGCAAGCCATGCTCCCCGAGCTGCCTGATGAGATCATTCTGCTGGCAGACCATCCCATCCTCATCCCGCCGGATGACTGGCCGCAAATCAAACTAGATATGCAGCGTGTCAGTTACCTCGCTGCCCGTTATCACCCCTTCTTCGAGATTGATGATTATGACCGCCTGGCGGACCAGAGCGACTTTGCCTATGCCCTCAGGGATCATATCCTGCGCGGCTGGAAGATGCCTGAGGGGCACTATGCTTACAGCAGCCAAACCCTGATCATCATCAAGAACGAGTAATCCACCTCCCTCTTAGAATTTAGTCAACGCTTCCAGCCATCGGTTGGCGATCTTTCGATTTCTGTTTTCCAAAATCCCCATGCTCTTGACCAGTTTAGCGATAACCTCCGTCTTTTCCCAGGCTTTATCCTGGATGGTCTCTTCCACGGCCTGATGGGTTTTGTCTGTCAGGCGAGTCTGGGAAAGCATATCCACCAGCCGCCATTGACTGTACGCTTTGCGGATCTCCTGGATGGTCAACTCTTCAAGTTTCGCCAGCGCGGCTTCCATGATGACTTTGCCCTGTTCGGGATCGGCGCTCTCCACATACACCCGGTTGATCGGTTCCGTCCCAGAAGCCCGTACCCGCAATTGGTAACGATCGTCACCATCCGCATCCTGTAACTGCATTTCAGCCACATCATAGCGAATGCCGCCCAGATAGGCGATATCCATCCCTGCTACATGGGGTTCTTCCGCCGTGTCCGGCAAATCCAGATAATAACTGATGAAGGCTTCCTTAGCCTCTAAGGGCGCATCGACATCCGTGCGCCCGGTGTTGGATGTCTCATCATCCGGTGAGCTTCCAAAAGATTCCCACAAGCCCTCCATCTGAACCGTATCCTGCCAGATCTCAGCGATGGACGTCAGGGGATTGTCCTCACGAGTGCCAAAATAAGCCAGCATGTCCATCACCAACAGGTTCGCCCAGGGGCCGTCCTTGTCAGTAACGTGGCCTCTCGTGGTCAAACCCGAGGATTCCTCTCCACCGATCAAGATGCGATCGCGCCAATCCTCAGGCAAAGGCTTTTGCACTTCATAAGAGGGCGTGACTCGCCGAATTTCCTCAATATACTTAATCCCCACGGGAACGAGAAAGGCGTGTTCCAAAACACGATCCTCACGGCTGCCGATGCGAATCCCATAAAAAGGATGGCTCACATAACCCGGCAGAGCATCGTCTGCGGGTTCGTTTTCCTCGTTATCAGGAATCATTCCCGCCAGAATCTCAATCAAAGGCGATCCGGTTTGCGTTGCAATCACCCGCCCCTTCAACCCCCTTTCAACGCCCAGATAACGCACCAGCATGGGCAAAATTTGATTGGGACGGAAATACACACCGCCCTTATCCACGATGCCAAAACGGTCCGCATCTGTGTCCATACCCATTCCCAAATGTGCGCCTGTCTCAGCCACCTTCTGCTTCAGAGGGTTGATGAAGGGCTCTTCAGGATTGGCATAATCCAGCCCGGTGAGCTCAGGATCACGCTGGGCGTGGATAACGGTATAGCGCACACCGGCTTCCCCGATTAATCGAGTCATGTAGCCGCGGCCTGAGCCGTGGAATTCATCCACCACAATCATCTTATCGCTGAAGAATTCACGAATACGGTCAAAGTTCACCGGGATGCGGTTATTTCCATTGCCGTTATCTTTGATCCAGGCCACATAGTCGTCCAGCGGGTCAAACCCGTGCAACCGCCCCTGTTTTCGTGCATCCGCCAGGTCAGCTGTACGGGCGTCCGTGTCAGTCAACTGGAGTTCATTAATATGAAATGCCAGGAAATCCGTCAAATTCGAGGGCGCGGGATAGCCTAATCGGGGGTTGAACTTGATCCCCTGCCACTCCGGCGGATTGTGGCTTGCCGTGCAGATCAATAAGCCCGCCACATCTTCCGGCGGCAAATCATCCGTCAGATAATAAACCAAGGCTGGCGTTGGGGCATCCCGGTCGGACAATTCGACCTCAAAGCCGTTTGCCAAACACACCTCAGATGCCCACTGCGCCACGAGATCGGCGTTTCTGCGGGTATCGTACCCAACAACAACACGCTTACCCGCCAGGTTCTCGCCGCCAACATAATCGGGCACATCCACGTCATTCAGAAAATCGCAAACCGCCTGCACGACCTGTTTGGCGCGCCGTTCGGTGAAATCTGCACCCCAGCGGGCGCGCACGCCCGACGTCCCAAAACGCAGATATTTGCGGTCATAAATCATTCGCAGCAAACCCAGATGATGCTCATCCCCAACCAGGGTGGGGTCTTCCGTCCGCAGGCGGAAACCATACATCCGCTCATAAATATTGCCAATTTGGACGACTCGGAAGGGCATCCAGCGATCTGGGTCTTTCTCATAATCCATGCTCTCCAAAAGCGGCAGGATCTCATGGTCAAGAGCGTCTCGCAGGCTGTCAAAGATCGGTGCCGCCAGATAAGACTTCGCCAGGTTGATCGCTTTCCGCCGCAGCTCACCCGTGATAGGGATATAAGCATCCTCAATCAATTCCCGGCGCTTACGACCCTCTTCATCTTTGGGTTTGAACTGCTCATGACGGTATTGCGTTCCTGTCGCAATCAAGGTCAGAAGTATGCTGAAAGCGCGGGATGAATCCACGTGATTGCGCGAAATGATATCCGGTTTCGAGATCAATTTTTCGTCCAAAACCTTCAGGAAATCGCCCATGGCAGCCACAGCAGGGTTCCACTGATCGGGCTCCTGCGCATTGACTAAATTCCTGTTTAATTGATTGAATATCGCCCCTAATTGTGAAATCTCGAGGTCTTCGAGGTCAAAATCATAGCGATTTATCATGTTCTCTCCAGACAATAAAATCGGCAAAAACGTGTAATTAAGGTGATTCTACCCTAGCAATTCCGCTGGATGTCAGTGGATCATTATAAGGGTTTTTCCACCAACCACCGCTGGTCACATTCAGAACTTCCAGGAAGCTGCCCGCGGGTGTTCCGGTCGCCTCCTGAACAGCTTCACACAAAGCAAATGCTTTTTGAGCCAGCTCGGATTCGGAGTGACGGCTATCCGCCTCCAGCATCAAACGCACCTTCGGCTCTGTGCCAGAATAGCGCAGGCTTAATCGCGTCAACCCCGGCAGCCCTTCATTAATTTGCTGACGGATTTTTTCAACCGGATCAAGCTGATCCAGGTCAATCTTTTCTGACACAAAGGCAGAGGCAATCACCTGGGGATATTTATGTATGCTCTCAGCCATATCTGCCAATGTATCCTGTTCGCTGGCGAGAAACGCTTTGATTACCCAAAGGGCCGATCGCAGCCCATCGCCTGTGGCATGTCCCTCATCCATTAAAATAACATGTCCGGACTGCTCGCCGCCCAAACCAATCTGATCAGGGTCATGATCAGCCCGCATGAGTTTGAGCAATTCTTCCATAATGTACTTATCCCCAACTGGGGTTTCAATGAAATCAATCTCTCGATCTGAAAAGTAATTCACCAACGCACCGTTGCGCATGGTCGTGCTGACGACCGTATCCGCCAACAACCTCCCCCGTGTTTGAAAATAATCAGCCAGGATCGCCAGCATATGGTCCCCATCCACCAGCTTTCCCACCTCATCCACAAAGATCACCCGATCGGCGTCACCGTCAAAAACCATGCCGAAGTCTGCGTCATATTTCTGGATCAAATGGCTCAATTTCTCCGGATTCCGGCGAACATGTTCAGATCCGGCATTTTCATTGATATTCGTACCGGTCGGAGAGGCATGAATCACAACGACATCTGCCCCCAGGCGTGAAAAAACTTGCGGTGCATACCAGGAGGCTGCCCCATTAGCGCAGTCCAGGACCAGCTTCATGCCCCCAAGGTCAAGGTCTGGATGCTCATCCACCAAACTACTCACATATAATTCCCGCAGGGCAGAGACATCCACCAACCGCCCAAATTGACCGGCGCTGGAATCCCTCAAGTCCATTGAGCTGTTCAGCAGAGCCTCAATCTCCAGTTCGGTCGCCAGGTCCAACTTCAAGGCATCCTGATTAAAAAATTTTATCCCATTCTCATCTACGGGATTATGCGAAGCAGAAATAACAACGCCGGCATCCACCCCTAATTTTCGAACCATGAAAGCCACGCCCGGCGTGGTCATCACACCCAAATCCATAACCGTTGCGCCCGCTGCCAGCAAGCCTGTTGTTAGGGCGCTCTGCAGCATTTCCCCGGATTGACGGGTGTCCCGTCCGATGACAAAACTCGGCTGCTGCTTTGCCTTGGATAGCACCGACCCTGAGGCAAAACCCAGACGGCTGACAAATTCAGGCACCATCGGCGGCTGCCCCACATGGCCGCGCACGCCGTCTGTCCCAAAATATTTTCGTTTCTTTTCTGTTGCCATACTTAATTAAACTCCTCTTTGAATGGAAGATCTCAAATCAGAAAAACGCTGCCCCTCATTATACAATGACACTTCAAGGTCAGCGTTTCCGTCGCGCACGCTTGCTCATTTTATCTGTAAATCAGCCACCACCGGTAAATGATCTGAAGCGCGCCTGCTGAGATCGCCGGTCTCAATCCTGCAGCCGTAATCAACAAGCCGTTCTTCAGGATAGAAAAAGATGTGATCAATGGCTTTATCCACGCTCGGATGAGTCAGGCCGTCATTCTCCGGCTCTAATCGGATGAATTTGTTCTCCACTTCAAGCAGACGAGCAATACAAAACTCATCCTCTGTGGCATTGAAATCGCCTGTCAGGATCAGCGGTTCATCTTTTTCTAAAATATGCTCCTTGACCAGATCCAGCAGTTGCTGAACCTGTTCGTGACGCATCAAGTGCGACTTTTCGATAATATGCTTCCGCATCCTGGGTTTACGCTCACCGACCAACGTGGTCAGGTGCAGCGTTACAACAAAGGGATACGGCGGAGTTTTCAGCCGGGAAAGCAAGGCATGACGCGGTTCAGTGTCACGGTCGCCCTCATAAGAACCCGGTTGATACAACGGGATATTTCTCGACACGCCGGGACGTTCTGGGTCTCCTAAACGTGAAAATGGGACACGCGAATGGATGCTGTTGCCCTTAGACCAGTTCCACCAGTCATTAAATATCCCTCTCACCATCACAACCTTCTTTACCTGCATATGCTCTTCCATGGAAACGGTCTTGCCATAGTAGGAATAATCATAACCCCCGGCTTTATTCACATCATCCGTGAAACTGTGAATCACACCATCAGCATCAATGTGCTGCGAGACTTCTTGAAGGCACAGTACAGTGGCATCCAGCCGTTTGATCAAGAGACACAAAGCCTCTTTTTGTGCAGCCTGGGTATCATAAGAAACCTCATCAAAGGTTTTTTCGCCCCCGCTGATATTCAATGTGGCGACACGTAAGTCTAACATTGGCAAAGTTTATACTCCCCATTCATTGTAGGGCGCTGAACAACTATTGCGTCAAGGAACATCACACCATCATTATACCAACCAACCCGATAATCAAGAATGAGACCGCGTGGTAAAATGAGTGCTTCAAATCAACACTGGAGAACACATGCCCGAGGCAGACAAGAAAGAAAATGAGAGCGTTTTCCCTGAATCAATGCCCAAAAATCATAGAAGGTCCCGAACCCTCAAAGAGCGGTTCATGGATTTCTATTATGATGCCATTCCCTATTTCACCCTCAACCTGGCATGGTTTGTCATGAGCCTGCCCGTGGTGACGTTCTTTCCGGCGCTGGGAGGTCTTTACACAGCCGTCATAGAATTAAACCAGGAAGGGCGAGCGGATTGGAGCAGTGTTTGGGAGGGATTTAAGAGATATTGGTGGCTGAGCCTGCGTTGGGGTTTCTTGGTTTTGTTTGGCGATGTCATTCTTGCTGTAAATATTTGGTTTTATCTTAACATCGAGAAAATTTGGGCTATCATCCCCCTGATACTGGCAATTACTGTTTCCGTTTTGTGGATTGTAATCCATCAATACAGCTTCCCCCTCCTGCTGATGCAGGATGAAAAGAAGATACTCCTCGCCATGCGCAACGGATATGTGATTGTGATGCACCAGCCGCTGGCAGCGCTGAAGGTCATGCTGCTGAGCTTGTTGATCAGCGCCCTGTCCATCCTGCTGCCGCCGTTATGGATTTTTATCTCCATGGCGCTCATCGTCCAGCTCCGCACCAGGACCGTCCTGAAAACCGTCAAGAAGATCAAAGAAAAGGATGCCGAGCGAGATTCCCCATAAAATGAAAATTTTTTAGACTAATTGGGGCAGGATCGTTATAAAATCAATTGAATCCTCATATTTAATTCGCCAACCGAGCAATCAAGATATCCAGAGCCACATCCCCGTCCATCTGCCCTGTCTTTGAATCCACATCAATCTTAAGTAATTGATGATAGATCGCCTCCAGAGCTGGCAGGTCAAAGTGCTTGGCCTGCTCTGTGATCTTACGGGCCACGAAGGGATGTTGATGAAGGATTTTCATCACATCGTCTGCATTTCCCCCGTCATCTATAATCTCCCGCGCCTCCAGGAGCAGCCGGAATTGGCGCACAATCATTCCGAAGAGCTGAATAAATTCCATATCTTCCAGGAGCAAATGCAGTAAATCCAGAGCTTTCCGCCCCTCCCGTGAACCGATGGCATCCACCAGGTCAAAGATATCCGCCTGACGGTCCTGCGCGGTCAGCTTGCGCACATCCTCATCTTCAACAGCGCGTTCAAAATTTACATAAGTCAGCAACTTATCAATCTCTCGTATGGCGCGCTGGGTATTATTCCCAACATATTCTGCCAGCGTATCCGCCCCCTGTGTTGTGATTTTGCCCCCCATCTCACTCACTTTTTTCTGTATCCACCCCCCCATCTCCTTGTCCGCGGGCAGGAGACAATCATGCACATACGCCCGACCTCCAGCATCTTTTGACCATTTCATCAGCCAGTGGCTTTGGTCAAGTTTTTCCCAACGCATTTCACCTTGTTGATATCTTCTCGAATCCGGGATGACCAGGACCAACCCGGTAGATTGGGGCAGAGAATCCAAAAGTTCCAGGAACTGCCTCCTCTCTTCCTGTCTTCCCCTTCCGGAATAAGATTGGAGGGCGTCTTCAAGGATCACCAAACGTCTTTCCGTCAGAAAAGGCATCGCCAGCGCAGCCGCTCGCAGATCGTTTAGACTGGAAGATTTCCCCTCCAGGCGGGTGATGTTCATCTCAACAACATTCGAGTCCCCTATTTTATTTTTTAAGTCACTGAGACGCTCTTCAATCGCTTGTCGATCATCCCCCCTGAGGATATAGACAATGGGTTTCTCTTCAGGCATAAGGTTCAGCCCCTGGTGATCACCCTGTGTGTACGCACCCCGGCGTGCAAGGAAGTCTCAACCCGTTCCAATTCAAGCCCCTGGGGATCGCCGGTGGTGGTGATCTGCTTCTGGACAAGGGGGCCGAGTGGTCGGGTGACGACGACAGCCAATGTCGCCAGGAAGATCATCAACGGCAAACGCTCCAGCTTGCGGCGGAATTCCTTGCCCGCGCCCAGCGTACCCAGCCAAGCAGCCAAACCAGCAAACATCCCGGATATAGCGAAGTTCGTACCGCAGTTGGGATGCAGCGCCAGTTCTGCTTCCCCCGCCCGTAATTTTTTAAGAGCTTCGATGGCGGCTTCCGCCACATCTTCGGTCGTAACATCGCCGACAATCGTAAAACCGCCGGGCGAAGACATGCCGCCCATTTTAACATTGGGATGTTTCTTGCTCAAGACGTGAATGGTGGCGTGTTCCAGTCCGTGATTGCGACGGGTTCGTGAAATCGGTTGTAGGTCAAGAATTGATTTGCTCATGATTGTTCCTGTTCAGTTCATCCAAGTATGGTGACATGCAATCTTGCTTTTTATTCAAACACTACCCATTATAACGGCGATATAAAATTTTTTTACTTCACTAAAGCTAAATTTAAAGCTTCCTTAAGCGAGCGGGCTTCCTGCACCTCAATGCCCTCCGGCCAGCTTTCTTTACGATGCAAGCGGCGGGGAATAATAACGCGCCGAAATCCCAGGCTGGCGGCTTCCCGCAGCCGGGCATGGATCTGCCCCACCATACGCAGCTCACCTGAAAGCCCCAACTCCCCGATCAGCGCCAGGTGTGCCTGAACCGGTTGATCTCGCATGGAAGAAGTGATAGCCGCCGCCACCGCCAAATCTGCGGCAGGCTCGTCAATACGCAGCCCACCGACAACATTCACGAACACATCCTGTTCTGAAAGCTGAAGGTTAAGCCGTCGCGAGAGCACAGCCGTGATCATCAGTAAGCGGTTAAAGTCAATCCCGTTGGGCGTGCGCCTGGGATTGCCAAAATTGGTATGACTGGTCAAGCCTTGAATTTCTACCAACAAAGGTCGTGTGCCTTCCATCGTCACCGCAATGGCAGAACCGGGTGCATTGACCATCCGCTCCGCCAGAAAAGCTTCAGAGGGGTTTTGTACTTCGATCATGCCGCGCTCCCGCATCTCAAACACGCCCACCTCCGAGGTTGCGCCAAAGCGGTTCTTCACGGATCGCAGCAGCCGATAAGCTTGAAAACGGTCACCTTCCAGGTAAAGCACTGTATCAACGATATGTTCCAAAACCCGAGGCCCGGCAATGGTGCCTTGCTTGGTCACATGTCCAATCACGAAAACGGCAATGCCGGAGGACTTGGCCAATTCCCGCAGCCGCGATGCGCTTTCCCGCACTTGGGATATTGACCCAGCGCTGGATTCCATGTCCGGACGGTAAACGGTCTGGATAGAGTCGATCACCAAGATGCGCGGCTTGACCGATTCCACATGTTCCAAAATGGCTTCTAAATTGGTCTCCGTCACCAAATAAAGATCATCCGGCAGTTTTTCTGGCATCCCATTCGTGCTCTGCAAAAGTCGGTTCGCGCGCATTTTGATCTGCCGCTCTGACTCCTCACCAGAAACGTACAAGACGGTATCCTTGCCTGCCATCCGCAAGGTAATCTGCAGCATCAAGGTGGATTTTCCGATGCCCGGGTCGCCACCAATCAGAACGATCGAGCCGGGCACGACTCCCCCACCCAAGACACGGGAAAATTCTTGTATGGGAACCAGGATGCGCTCATCTTGATCACCTTCAATTTCACTGAGCCGCTTAGGAATGGAAAGACCGCCCAAGCCGTGCATGCTTGCACGACTCAAAGCGGTCTGATCAGATTCAATCACTTCTTCGACCATGCTGTCCCATGCACCGCATTGGGGGCAGCGACCCAGGGCTTTGGGAGACGTTCTTCCGCACTCCTGGCAGACAAAATGTGTCCTGGTCTTGGCCATGAAATTACATTCCTACCGCTGCCAGGTTTTCTTCTTCCTCCTGGTCAGCTTCCTTGTCATGTTTCAGGACGATTCTTTTAACTTCAGCGCCGTCTTCTTCAACAGTCTCAAGATCGATCTTGACGTGCTGACCATCTTTAAATTCACCTGCCAACAAGGCATCTGAAAGGCGATCCTCAATCTTCTGCTGGATCACACGCCGCAGCGGCCGTGCGCCCATTTCGGGGTTGTATCCTTCCTCAGCCATCAAATCAACGGCAGCTTCGGTCGGTATCAGGCTTATTTCGTTCCCTTCCAGACGTGTGTTAACTTTATTCAATTCCAATTGCACGATCTCGCGAATATCGTCCTTGTTCAAAGACCGGAAGACAATCACGGAATCCAACCGGTTGATGAACTCCGGCCTGAAGCTGCGTTTAAGAGCGTCTATCAGTTTCTTCCGCATCTCCTTATACGACTGGGCTTCTTCCTGCGCCTTATCAACCGTCAGCGAGAAGCCAAAGGAAGACTGCCGCTGGATCAGCTCAGCGCCGACATTAGTCGTCATGATGATGATGGCATTGCGGAAATCGACTTTACGCCCGCGGGCATCGGTCAGGTGCCCTTCTTCCATAATCTGCAGGAGCATGTTATGGGCTTCCTGGTGCGCCTTCTCAATCTCATCAAAGACAACGATCGAATAGGGGCGCCGCCGGATCGCTTCGGTCAACTGCCCTGCATCTTCATACCCAACATAGCCGGGAGGAGCGCCAACAAGACGGCTGACGCTGTGGCGTTCCATGAACTCGGACATATCCAACTGGATTAGCGCATCTTCGCTGCCAAACATGAACTTAGCCAACGCTTTAGTCAGCTCAGTTTTGCCGACGCCGGTCGGGCCGAGGAAGATAAAGGAGCCAACCGGCCTGGAGGGGTCTTTCAAGCCTGCCCGTGCCCGGCGGATCGCTTTAGAAATTGTTTCAATAGCTTCATCCTGCCCAATAATGTGTTCACTTAATTCCGATTCCATATTCAAGAGTCGAGCTGATTCTTCCGTCTCAAGCTGCATCAAAGGGACACCCGTCCACATGGAAATCATTTCAGCGATATCGTCGGTAGTGACATGCGGACTGGTGGAGCGGTCCCAAATGGTTCGCAATTCTTCCAATTTATCCTCAAGCTCATCAATCTGATCCTGCAAATCTTCAATGCGGTCGAAGTCCTCTTCTTCCTTAGAGACCTCCAGCGCTTTGCGCAGGTCACGCAGTTCACTGATGACCTCCTTGGCATTCACCGCAGCCGGGCTCTTGTACATCCGAACCCGGGAGGCGGACTCATCAATCAGGTCAATCGCCTTATCCGGCAGGAAACGGTCACTCACATAACGAGCGGAGAGTTTCGCAGCCGATTCGAGGGCGCCATCTTCAATGGTCAATCGGTGATGATCCTCGTAAGCAGTGCGTATGCCATGCAGAATTTCAATCGTCTCTTCCACGCTGGGCTCGTTGACGATGATAGGTTGGAAGCGCCGTTCAAGTGCGGCGTCATTCTCAATATTCTTGCGGTATTCGTCAAGTGTTGTAGCGCCAATGACCTGCAACTCACCCCGTGACAGGGCAGGTTTGAGGATATTAGCAGCATCCACCGAGGAGCCGGCAGAACCGGCACCCACCAGCATGTGCACCTCATCAATGAACAGGATTGCTTCAGAGGACTTGAGTTCATCAATAACCCGTTTCAGGCGTTCTTCAAATTGACCTCGGTACATCGTGCCAGCGACGAGGGAACCCACATCCAGTTGCAGCAGGCGTTTGTCAAGCAGGGGTGCCGGCACATCGCCTTCCACAATACGTTGAGCCAAACCTTCCACAATGGCTGTCTTTCCCACACCGGGTTCGCCAATCAGGGCGGGGTTGTTCTTCGTGCGGCGTGCCAGAATCTGGATCACGCGCTCGATCTCTTTCTGGCGCCCAATGACGGGGTCCAGTTTATCCTCTTCAGCCAGCGAGGTGAGATCGGTTGCCAACTGGTCAATGAGAGGGGTCTTCTCCAGATCTTTCTTTTCTGTCCGTCGACGCCGTGAACTCGCTTGACCGCCTGTCAATGCGGGTCGTGATTCGGATTTGGATTCGCGCAGAACCCGATCTATCTGGCGGCGGATTTGCTCGGGCGTGACGCCCAGCTTGCCCAGTATATTCATCGCCTCGCAGTTGCTCAGGCGAATCAATCCTAACAGTAGGTGTTCCGTGCCAACAACCTTTTGACCTTTCTTCTTGGCTTCATCCAGGGCATAGGGAATCACCTGCTGCATGCCCGGTGAAAGGTCAATCCTTCCGGTGTGGTCTCCGAAACCAATTTCTTTTTCAACTAATGATTTAACGTGGTTTGTCTCTAAGCCCAACTCACGTAGAACGCGGCTGGCAACACTGCCATCAAGCTGAATCAACGCAATTAAAATATGTTCAGTGCTGATCTGCGGTCTGCGTAAACGTTGTGCTTCTTTTTGAGCCAGGCTGAGTACTTGTTGTGCCTTGGGTGTGAAATTATCAATTCCAGCCACGGCTTACCTCCTTAATTATTATCTTGCTTTAAATGCACACCTGGATTTGTCAAGTCGTGATGTCTCAATCGGATCCAGGGGGAAGTTGAAGACCTTAGCAACTTCTAAAACATTACCAATAAATAAAGTCGTGCGCAAATTCTTGCTTTAGGTCTGACCTGATTCTACCAAATTTTGTCCGAAATGGAACATCCCCACCTGCATTATAATAGAATGTTAATAAATCGGGGGGCGCTTAAAGCACTTTTTTGAAGATAGTCTCCCCGATTCCACCCTTGAAAGGGCCAATAATTAGTCAAATAAAAAGTCTGCATTAAAAAGCAAGAAACGGCCCATGCATTATTTTTCTAACAAATTACCGTAAAACAATGCTCCCCGTGCTAATATCCTCAATAATGATGACAAGCTGATAGGCGGCGCTCTCAAAACCGGGCGTCTGATAAACCCCTTCATCCTTGCCTTCCCTGCCGCTGACTTTCACCATGTCCGCGGGGAGCTGCAAACTACCTGTACCGCCATCTATCACTTGCACTTTAACAGGAGCGCCTTCGGGCACATCCAGGAGGATGCGGCCAGTGGAGCCGTCCAGGCGCACGGTTAAGTTGCTCTCTGCGGGGAACACGATTTCCATAGAGCCGGTGCTGCACTCTATATGGGTGTCATATCCATCTGCTGCAGCGGGCAGGATGATGGTGCTGGAGCCCGTGCTGGCGTCGTAGCGGAAACGTTCCAATTGCATATCTTCCAGGTCAAGCTCCGCACTTCCGGTGCTGGCATCCACAGTCAGGTCAAAGGGCACCTCCGGGCTGAGTCCAATGTCCCAGACCAGTTCCTCACCCTCAACTTCCGGCAGGATCCATGAAAACCAACTTTCTACACCCACCTGAGCCAGATCAATATGTTTGTCATCGGTTCCCAACACGGAAAACTCGATCTCGCCGATATGCCCGATTTCCGCCTCAAGCAAATTAGTGGAATTCTGCAAAACGTTGACCGTTGTTTCCTGTACGGAAAGGTTCAGGTCGAGGTCTACGGATGTAGTATCGCCAACCTCTACGGTAAAGGACTCGGTTCGCGGTTCAATCTCCCGCTCTAAACCAAGGGCGCTCCCGTTGAGTAAGATATAAACCACGCCAGCAATCACCAGCAGCCCCAACAGGGCGCCGATCAAAGGTAGCCGCCTGGCAAAGAGCACATTCAGCCCAACCATGATAAGGAGCACCGGCCACAGGCGAAGCAAGATCCACAGGTTTTCCGTGGGGATGAGCTTTAAATTGCTTAACAGCCAGATCACACCGGCGCCGAGCAAAATCACAGGCCAGAAAAATGAACGGTAAGGATTTCGAGTTTTTTGATTGTGAGACATGGGGAACTCTTTTCTTTTATTATTTTATCGATCCTTTTTATACATACTTACTTATAATATAATTATAGCAAATGATTTTACTCACTGTATGATAAGACGAAAAATAAACAATAGATAAAACAATCTCTGAAACAATCCAATGACTAAAAATGACAAAGAGTTCCCGTTACTGATTGCCCAATCCGGCCCGCTTGAAGGACAGCGCTGGAAAATTAAAACTGACCTGATATTAGGCCGCAACTCCAGCTGTGATATCGTCATCCCTATGCGTCAGGTTTCCCGTCAGCATGCACGTGTTTTCTCCAAACAAGACAAGGTCCAGGTGGAAGACCTCGACAGTAAAAACGGCACCTTCGTCAACGGCGTCCTAATAAAAGAACCTGCGCCTCTTGAAGACGGCGATGAACTTCAAATCTCCCTCGCTCAGCATTTCGTCTTTCTGAGTTCCGATGCTACCATGCCTCTGGAGGACCTGCCATTAAAAATGCAGAAACGACGCCTTCGAGTGGATGCCGGCGCGCGCCGTGTTTGGGTGATGGAAGAAGAGGTTGACCCACCCTTATCTGCATCCCAATTTAATTTACTTTACATGCTTTACAATCAAACAGGTGAGGTGGTCTCTCGTTCTGAAATCATCAGTTCGGTCTGGGGAGAGGCTGCGGAAGGTGTCACAGAACAAGCACTTGATGCCCTGGTGCGCCGTCTGCGTGACCGCCTGGCTGAACTTGACCCCTCTTGGGAATACATCGTCACCGTGCGCGGCCACGGCTTACGCTTTGACAATCCGCCAATTACACAATCTTAATACCTAAGATTCGCTTGCCAAATTCCGCTTCATTGAAAACCGCAGCGCTAAACGATAGACCTGCTGCAATTTTTCTGCTGTCGCTTCGCGGTCTTCCTGTTGTTGAGTCTGATTCACCAAATTCAATAAAAATTGCATGAACTCATCATTGACCTCATCTGAGTTCTCAGCTAACACAGCATTGATCGCTTCTTCGCCTTCTGCCTGGACCAATGCCTCAATCAACTCAATATTAGCACCAGGTGCGCTGATCTTTTGGATGGTATTGGCAACTTTCTGCAGTTTTTCAAGCTCAGATTCATCTTCTTCTTTGCGGGCTTTCAAAATACGGTTGCGCAGCACTTCCAGGAATATTTCATTAATGCTTGGCAGAACTTGCATGGTGACTTCTTCAATATCCTCGTTTTCCAGGATCTCATCCAACACCTGACCAGCTAATTCTTCCTGCTCCCGGATCGCCTCGTCAATTTCATGGGTCATTTCCAACAATTTCTCACGCAATTCCGTCAGCTTTGCCTGCTGACTTCCTGAGGCTTGTTGAATACGGTCTGACAGCAGCTGGAAAAAGCCATAATCCAGTCCACCCCGCGCCATACTGACCAGGGTTGCCAGCCGCACCTCGCTATCTACTGCGTCGACAATCAAATCCAGAAGACTCTGTCGGGTCAGACCCTGTTTGCTGGCTTCCTCCAATGCCTTCATGGCTGCCTGCTGTTCCTGGGCTTGTTGTAAAACCTCTCGCCCAAATTCCGTGTTCTCCAGGATCTGCTGTTGAAGGCTGACCAAAACTTGGGTGCTTTCCTTTTCACCCGCCGCGGCGGCACTCTGAATCAACCTTTGCAGAATCATCAGCAGCTCCTCATCTACCAGTTTCTCCTCCTGCTTAATCAGCTCCGGTCGCGCCTCGGGGGAAACGCTGGCCAATCGCTGAAGCAGGTTCAACCGATCCTGCTGCGCTTTGAGCATTTCCGGCGTAATCCCGTCTTCTTCCAAGATGCGCTCAACCAGGCGCTGCCGAGTCAGCATGGTCTCCGGTTTGAACAGGTAAGCTTTGCGCTCTTCCATGGGAAGACTTTCCATAACCTTTTTGATCAATGGACCAATCATTTGTTCCTGTTGATTAACCGGCATGTTTAATTCCGGCGGAAAGAAGGTCAACAAGAGTTCTTTTTCCGGGTCATGATAAACAACCGGGGTAGGCGCCGGCCCTTGATAACCGCAATTAGGGCATTGAATCAGGTTATATGCACCTGAAAGCAGTATTTGTTTAGCCTGCGGATCTTGACTAACATCAAAAAGTCGTGTGATCTCCGCGACCACAGGTTGTTTGCATTGGGGACATGAAATGGTTGTCTTCGCCATGATCTCACTTTCTTCCATCAAATATCATTAACAAGGGTTGCATTATACCACCTCAGACTCAGATCATCTTTTCAGGCAGCAGGTTAAACCCATACTTTTTCAATCTACTCAATCAATCGTTGAAAAACGAAAAGCAAGAATTAATAACATGGTATGATTAACACATCATAATCAAGATAGCGTAAAACATTGTGAAGCGATTTTACTTCCTGATTCTCCCCATTATCGTTCTAATGATCACCGGCACATGCTGGGGATCCGCCCATGCACAGGATACACAGGGCATTCAAATCAACACGCTCGAAGTCCAACTCCTGCCGGAATATGAGGGGGATTCCATGCTGGTAATATGGAACATAGAACTCTCTGAAGACACTTCCCTTCCCAGAGAATTAATGGTCAAGATTCCAGCGGATGCAGAGATTCAATCCATATCACTTTCAAACCAGGACGCAGGGCAAATCGCTGCAGAAGCAGAAGAGGGAGCGATCACAATCGGGGAATGGCAAAATATCCGCTTTACAACTTCCTCACCTGAAATACAGATTGAATACTTTGATCCTAACTTGATTGAAGAAAACAACCAACGGAAATTTGATTTTAAATGGTTCTCAACCTATCCCGTGAGTGCCATTTTAATAAACGTGTATCAGCCCCTCGGAATCAGTGAAATTATCACAATGCCCGCTTTACCTGCAGCAACAGAGGCAACAGCGACAATCACCCAATATTCTGGAGAATTGGGTGCGATTTCTCCAAGCGAAATTTTCTCATTTGAGCTTAGTTATGCCGGAAAAACAGACACGCCCTCATATCCAAAACTTGATGTTATTTCAGCCACGCCTATTGATAAGACAACCACAGGCCGAAGCGCCATCCCCTTAAGCGTGGTCATATGGCTACTGGCGTTAGCTGTGTCCATCCTCATCATCGTTGGTTTGAACTATTGGTGGTTCCGAAAGAACAATATGGAAAAGCGCACTCGCACTTACCACAGCGTGGGCATTATGAACCCTGAGAAAGGGGTGACTTATTGTTACGAATGTGGGATGCGCTCTCAGTCAGGTGACAGTTACTGCCGAAATTGCGGGACGCCTTTACAACAATCCAATCAGAGAATCCTCCCCGCCCAGACCTAAGGCGATAAAGTCAGGTCTTCACGAAGAAGATAACCATATCCTGGCGCTTCTTCCCCCCGGTAGGTCTTCATAAAAATATTCTCCCCCTCAACTGTGATGATCAAAAATGTGCCTGGCGAAGGCAAGTAACGCGTCCCGGCTGCATGACCGGCGTCTATTTCCCAAACCCCATTGATTTTCACTGCACTGTAATTATGAGTGTGCCCATGAATGTAAGCTACAACATTGTGATCCGCCAATAAAGCCCAAAAGCGGTCTCGCGCCTCAGGATATTGGTCAAGGCTTTCATGTAAGTGATTCATGATTCCTGTCTGATCATCGGGTTGGGGAAATGCAGGCTCATGCCCAAAGACGAAATTATGCTCTTTCGTGGTCCCTGCTAAATCCGCCGACAGCCAATCATATATCGTATCGGAAATGCTGCCATCAATCCCCCAGGGCGCTTCTTCATTACAGTAAACATTTAACATCACAAAATGCGTGTTTTGATAGTCAAAGCTGTAAGTGGTACGTGGACAGGGCTCTGGCCCCCAACGGACGACGTTAGGTTCATCTGCCCCATTGGGGTCGTAACTATAATTCTGAAGAAAATCGAAATCCGCTGCGCCAAAATCATGATTACCGGGCAGAGGAAACCACAGGTAATCATCGCCTAACACCTGGTCAATCGACCAGCGCGTGTCCGCAGCCGGCAGCACGTCGCCGGTACTGACCATGAACTCACCCGGTCCGAAAATTTTGACATAACCCAGCAGTGCTGCAAAGAAGTGAGGATAATCAATGTATTCCGGTGCGCCTGTATAAGACATATCCGAGGTGACCACAAAGCTGAACTTGGGGACGGGCGTGGACGTCGCCGTGGGTGAAGGCGTTGCAGAGGGGGAAGGCAAAAGCGTCTCTGTCGGTTCACCGGTTGCTGTGGGGATTTGTGTTTCTATAGTCAGCTCTGGTGTTGGTAAGGCGCATGCACCGAGGAGGAGCATCAACCCCAGAACCATAAAACTCATCCTTTTCATAGCTTAAGTGTGAGACACAAATATTTGTTTTTTATTGGAAGCGGCGTGTTAGGGGAGCAACTGACTCCAATTGGCGCCGCCGTCTGTGGTGCGGTACAGCTTGAGAGGGATCAGGGTGCTCTCATCCGGTGTGGCAATCACCCAGCCATGCTGCCCGTCAACAAAATCCACTTCCAGAATGCTCTCGCCTGCGGGAATGCCCGAACCGGCAGCCGGCATCCAGGTTGTCCCGCCGTCCACCGTTTGCAGTAGGTCCGTTCCCACGGCTACCCAACCGCCATCAATGCTGTAAAAGTCCACTGCCCCACCATCCTGAACCGCACTTTGAAAGTTCCAGGTCTGTCCGCTGTCACTACTGCGGTAGATCAACAAGTGCATTGTGGAATCCGACGCCATAGCACGCACGGGGAGATAGCCCACACTCATGTTAGTAAAAAATGGCTGCCAAACCTCCAGAAAGCTGCCCGAGTATGGTGCAGGAAGGGAAATATCCGTCTCCTGCGCCCAGGTCGCACCGCCATCAGTGGTCATATAAAGATAGAAGTAATCGGTCATGGGGATGGTTCCCCCCACCCAGCCATTGTTCATATCCAGAAACGTTATCCCGCTCTTTGACCCGCTCTCAGGCAGGGATTTTGACTCACCGGGTTCATGGGAAAATATTTCAGCCCAGGATTCCCCGCCGTCAACCGTGCGGTACAGGGCAACGTAATGGGAGCCGGCACCCGCCCCAAGGCTAACGAGAGCATATCCATCGTTTAAATTTAAGAAGAAGTATCGAGCGTTATCGAAAGGCAAGGCTGTCGTAGTCCAATTGACACCGCCGTCCTGTGTATGATAAAGTATGCCGGCACCCGTGTTATTAGGCGTGAACCAGGCAGTGGACTCATCCAGGAAGAACGGCTGCAGGCTGTAAGTGGTCAGCCCCGAAGGTAATGGATGCAGCCCTGAGGGGGTAGCGTCCAGCCAGGTATCACCCCCGTCGAGCGTCAGGAGCAAATAGTCTCCATCCTGCGTCACCGCCCAACCTTTAAACGGCGTGAACATCTCAACATGACGAATAATCGAGCTGGAGAAAACGGGCAGACCTGGTACAGGTTCTTCCGTTGCTGTGGATGTAACCGTGGCGGTTTCTGTCTCAGTGGGCGATTCCGTCTGCGTCTCTGTCGGCGGCTCAATAACCTCGGTGTCTGTGACACCAACGGGGGTTGGCTCCTCTTCCCAGGGAAGGTTACAAGATAACGCTGCCAAAACCAAAATAAGGATTGACAAACCAAGGGCGATTCTATTATTCATTATGTCCTCCAGGGACAAACCAATGGATTTATTCTTCATTATGAACTACAAAATATGAGCTGGTAAAAGCTATATTTTGAGCTTATCACATGGGAGGATTAGAAGTCAATGACATTAATTTTATAATTTCCGTTTGATGTTATGCACTTAATTCCAATACACAACGGTATGGCGGGTTGGGGGCAACAGCAGCAAACCAGCGAGTATTCTTCACCTCTGGGGATTAACCAGTGCACATCTTCACGCAAGCCTTCAAGGAGCAGGGCGAATCCGGCGCGACCGGTTTGGAATAGAGAATATGGGATTCCTTTGAAAACAGCCCTCTTTTATATTATAGAACCAGCATACAACATCCACCGTCTCGCCGGTTGCCAATCTATTAACATTCGTTATAATTAATACAAAACCTGTCCATTATCTGTGGTTTTTCGAAAGGAGCCGAAATGTCCCAGATCAAATCCGTCGTCAAGCGTGATGGGTCTGTTGTTGACTTCACACCGCAAAGGATCACCAATGCCATTTACCGGGCGGCTGTGGCAGTAGGTGGGCGAGATAAAAACACCTCCAAAAAACTGGCGGATGAAGTGGTTAAGATCCTTGAAGAGCAAACCCCTAAAGACGAAAATCCAACCGTGGAACAAATTCAGGATATCGTCGAGAAGGTGCTCATCGAGAACGGTCACGCCAAAGTCGCCAAAGCCTTTATCCTCTATCGCGCGGAACGGGCAAAGCTGCGTGAGCAGCGTAAAGAACGTGCTGCAGAGCCCTCCACCAATATCCCCTGGTCAAAACTATGGCGCATCCTCGATTGGGCTGTGGACCATAACTTTCATACCGTAGAACATCTCAATGAGCGCATTCAAAAGGGTGAGTTCTCAGAGATTGTCGGCTCTTCGGAAGCCTTTTACCAAGAGGATGTAGAAAATGCCGCTCATCTGATCGCCGAGCGTAAAGATGAACTGCGAATGGTGATCATCGCCGGTCCATCATCCTCCGGCAAAACGACCACGACCATCAAGCTGGGAGACCGGTTGGCGCGGCACGACATGAAATTGGTCACATTGAACGTGGACAACTATTTCTTCGACCTGGAAATGCACCCCCAGGACGAGTTCGGCGATTATGACTTTGAAACGCCGCAGGCATTAGACCTGAACTTGATCAATGAACATCTCACCCGTTTGTTTGAAGGCGAAGAGGTCAAAATCCCCTTCTATGATTTCAAGACGGGCACCCGCCATTCAGAGCAAACCCCCATGAAGCTGGCACCCAACGAGGTGATCCTGATCGACAGCCTGCATGGACTGTATCCAGATATGACCAAGGATATCCCGCCTGAGAAAAAATTTCAGCTCTACATTGAACCCCTGCTGCAGCTCAAAGCCCCGGATGGCCGTTATATCCGCTGGACCGATATCCGTCTGATACGGCGCATGCTGCGGGACGCCTCGCACCGAGCTTATGATCCCACCAAGACCCTTCTGCACTGGCACTATGTGCGTGCCAGCGAATTGCGTAACATCATCCCCTATGTGAATACCACCGATTACATCGTCAACAGCGCCATGCCCTATGAGATGCCGATCTATAAAGCCAAGTTGTTTGACGAGTTTAAGAGATGGACGGAAGAGTACGAGGATGATCCCCTGCGGGCGGATGCTTATAAGCGTGCCAGTCGAGTTTATAAACTGATGCAGTCCCTAGTGGCTATCGAGGATGATTCCATTGTCCCGGAGAATTCCGTCATCCGTGAATTCATCGGCGGGAGCATTTACGAGTATTAATAAATCAATCCCTAAGCTTCAATCGCCTGGATTAAATCGCGAACAATATCCTCCGCGTCTTCAATTCCCACAGATAGGCGTACGAGCCCATCCGTAATCCCCGCCGCCAGCCGCTTCTCTCGGGGCGTGTTACGGTGGGTCATGCTGGCAGGATGCTGCACAAGGGTATCTACATTCCCCAAACTCACTGCCAAAGTCGCCACACGGACGTGATCCATCATCCGCTTGCCCGCTTCTAACCCTCCCTTCAGCTCAAAAGCAACCATGCCCCCGTAATCCGTCATCTGCAGCCGTGCCAGAGCATGATCAGGGTGGCTGGTCAGCCCCGGGTAGTAAACCCTTCCGACGACCGAGTGTGCTTCCAATCGCCTTGCCACCCGCAGGGCATTACGGCAGTGCTGCGCCATGCGCAGTTCAAAAGTCTTCAAACCGATGTTCGCCATCCAGGTATCTATGGGGCTGGGCGTGCCCCCCAGGAGTTTATAAACTTGATAGAGTTCACCCTCCAAGAGATCTAAATCTGTGGTCAACACTGCGCCGCCCAAAACCTGGCCGTGTCCCGATAAGTATTTCGTCGTGGAATGCACAATTACATCTGCGCCGAGCTTGAAAGGTCGCTGGCAGTAGGGCGTGGCAAAGGTGTTGTCGACGGCCACCCTAGCGCCATGCTCGTGAGCCATCTCGGTAACATTTTGGATATCCGTCAATCGCAGTGTGGGGTTGACTGGCGTTTCCACATAAGCCAACTTTGCATCTGGATGGGCGTCAAAAGCCTCTGCCCAACCCTCAGGGGTGTTATCCGTCACCCAGACCACATTAATTCCATAACGTGGGGCAAGGTTATTCATAAACAGGTACGTGCCGTCATACAGCGCTGCCTGGGTCAACACCGTCTCCCCAGCCTGTACACATGCGAGGATGGCGGCCGTGACAGCCGCCATACCGGATGCGAACACTAAACCGCCGACGATTTCTTCCGGATCGGTGTCGGGATTCCCTCGGATCAGGTCCCAGGCTTCCAGTGCCGCTAATTTCTTGGCTAACTGTTGATGGTTGGGGTTGTTCAATCGTGTGTAATAATATCCAGGCTCTTCACCGCCGGCGATCGCTGCACCGGAGTCGGTATCCTCAAAGGCAAACACAGTGTTTTGATAAATGGGCGAGATATGAGCGTTCTCTGCATTCTCAAATTCTGTGTAATGAGTCAAGAAGGTGGACAGACCTGAATACCTGCTGGGATGTTGTTTCACGATAGTTCTCCTTGGATAATATAAAACCAAATAATATATTCACAGCCCTCATTGGGCTGACTGTTGATAAACACTCCTGAATGCTATCAGCTAACCACACGCGTCCACAACCATTTTGATTTCAGCCATAGGACTATTTTAGCATACTCAAAATTTAAAATTTTTTGATAACATAGTATGCAAAATCTGGACTTTGCGAGTATCCTGATCACAATTACTATTTATATAATTTATAATCAAAATATACAGTAACTAAAAGGGAAAGGTGCAATGGATGTCATTTGAACTAACTTGGATCGGACATGCAACTTTAAGCCTTGAAACAGGTGGGTACAAACTGCTTGTGGATCCCTACATTCGCAATAACCCCACAGCGAAAGCTGATGCTGACACGATTGAGGCGGATTACATTCTCGTCACCCATGGACACGGCGATCATATCGGTGATACTGTTGAGATCGCAAAACGCACCGGTGCAACGGTCATCTCAAATGCAGAAATCAGCGGCTGGCTTCGCAAAAGAGGCATCAAGACACACGGTCAGCATATCGGCGGCGGTTTCACCCATCCCTTCGGGCACCTTAAACTGACCCTCGCTTTGCATGGGTCCGAACTCCCGGACGGCTCTAGCGGCGGCAACCCCGCCGGTTTTCTGCTGACCACCAATAACGACGAAAAGATCTATATGGCGGGCGATACGGGACTTTTTGGTGATATGCGCTTGATCGGAGAAGAAGGGTTGGCGCTGGCTGTGATCCCCATCGGCGATAATTACACCATGGGGCCGGCTGACGCGTTGCGGGCGGTAAAACTACTCACACCGGAACATGTCATCCCTATCCACTATAACACCTTCGATCTCATCTCACAGGACGCCGAAGCCTGGGCTGAAAATGTGCGAGCAGAGACAGATGCACAGGTTCACGTGCTCAAGACGGGCGAGCGCTTTGTCTATCCCTAAGCTTCAATCAAAGTCTGTAACATTGAAATAATATGAAATAAGCTGCGAACCGTGCCTGTGGGATTATTTCTGACGGGAGCGGATGAAGAAGAATGCCAACCCGGCGCCGCCGGCAAGTAGGAACAAGCCAATCACCAACAACAACGGTGACCGTCCTCCGCCGGTAATTGGAACCTCTTCCGTGCTCATGGATGAACCGGGCTGCGCGCCAAAATCAACAATGATCAAATCGCCCGCCGTCACCGTCAGGGAATAATTCAGGCTGGTGGTGGGATTATAGCCTTCCGGGATACCCATAGTGAGGTTGTACTCCCCTTCCGGGACGTCGTTAAAGCATGCTAGATCATTAGCATCATCACTATCAGTTACGTCGTATAGATCCGGATCACCGCCAACAGTATTGCGTGTCTCAGAGTACGTTCCAATCCGGTCATTCATACTGACCACCCCTCCCGCCAGATAAAATTCCCCTTCGCAACGCATCTGATTACCGTCCAGGTCTTCATACAACACGACACAAACCTTGCCGCTTCCTTCAAAAGGCGTGGGCGTGGGCAGACCTTGCGTCGGCGTTGGGGTAGGGCCTTCAGGTGTGGCGGTTGCTGGCGCCACGGTTGCCAGGATTAATTCCTGCGAAGGAACAATACTGCAATCTTCGTCAAGACCATTCATTGCAATGATCTGATCAATGGTGACCCCCGTTAAGATATAAATGCGCGTGCAGTTATCGCCTTCCTGGACCGTGTAAATGATCTGTCCGTCGGCATTGGGCGTTGGCGTCTGGTATGATGCTTGCTGCAAGGTACTGGCGTTCGCCGGTTTGGTCGCCAAAAAGAGCACGGCAACAAATACAATCAACGCGGCTGTTAGCAGATATAATGTTTGTTTTTTCATAAGCATTTTTCTTTCTAAGCAAGGATTATAACATTTCCTCAAATTATCGCCAGTCAAGGCATTTTGAGGATCCTCTATTTAATTATATAATTATGACCTCGATATGAGCAAATTTATCGGAAAGAAGCACGCCCTTCATTTAGTTATAGTCATCCTCATCCTGAGCACCCTCTTACTCACTTCAGGATGCGATATCCTCCTGCCTGCACCGCCGCTGCCGGCAACAGCCACAGCCACGCAGACGTTGACACCCACACCAACCATCGATTGGTTTCCTGCCACAGCCACTTCCACTTTCATACCCATAGCCAGCCAGACCCCACAGCCCACCATCGCTGACTCACGAGAAGGTATCACGGAAGTGCTGATTGATGATGATTTCACCGATGAGAGCCTGTGGACGACCCAGCAAACCGGATCCGGCAATATCGTCTATGGTACTGAAAATCTGACCCTGGCTGTAGCCAATCCGAACGCCCATCTTTTCAGCGTCAGCCAGCATGAATTGAGTAAGAATTTCTACCTTGAAATGACGTTTCAGACTTCGTTTTGTGAGCCTTTGGATCAATTTGGGATTATATTCTGGCAACAATCCGAAGGCAATTACTACCAAATTGTGTTCAGTTGCGCTGGCGAATACCGTTTAGAACTCGTCCAAGGAGGACGGTCTGCTGTGATTCGTAGTTGGGAAACCGCCACTCAGATGCAGCCCAGTCACCCGGCAACCAATCGAGTGGGTCTGTGGGTCTACCAGGGGCAGTTCCAGCTCTACATCAACGATACCTTTCAATTTGAGGAACGGATCGCACAGGACCGCACCGGCTTCTTAGGGGTTTTTGCCAGGACGGTTGACGGCGACGCCATGACTGTCCGCTTTTCCGAGCTTCAAATTTTCAGGGTCAATCCTGAGTGATTTCCTTTTAGTTTTGAATTGATAGCTGTTATTCCCCAATCAACGGGACGGAGATGGTGGGCCATTGGAGCATGAGTGTCTCCACCAGGAGCTGCGCGTTGGCATATGCGTCCAGTTGCTCAAGGGCTTGTTCATGCGCCACGACCAGAGACCGGGCAATGCTCACGTCCACCTGAGATGCCGTACGTTCCACCTGTAATTCCAGATCAATATTAACCAGAGGCAGCGATGCGCCGGATGCCCTCACAAAGACATCCCGCCAGTAAGACAACCAGATAGGCAGAACTTCAGCGACGTTCTCCCGCGCCGTTTGATAATTCCCGGTCAATTTGGCAGCGAGGCTGAACCGTTCATAGCGTTTCGCCGGCAGTAGATTCAAGAAATCGCGCAAATGACCACGCCTGCGAGATAAAGCTGCAGGGTCTTCCACCATACGAATGGCTGCGCCAACTCGTCCACTGGAAAGGTGTGCTGCCAACCTGGCTAGGTCCGTTGTGGCACCCATCTCCGATTCGAGAAAACTTTGTGCGGATTCAATTGATGCAGGCCGCAGGCGGATGACCTCACAACGAGAGACGATAGTGGGCAGTAAGTTCTCCAGTGCATCAGCCGTCAGAAGCAGGACAACCTTGTCCTGCGGCTCTTCCAGTGTCTTCAAGAGTGCATTGGCGGCTTGCATGGTCGCCCTTTGAAAATCCGGCAGGAGGGCAATGCGGTAAGAAGCTGAATAGGGCGCCAACGCCAGGGTATGCTGCAGACCGCGCACCTGGTCAATTAGAATATCTTTGTGCCCTTCTTCAGGCGCCAACACGCTCAAATCTGGATAAGCCATTGATTGAATTTGTCTGCAGTCCCGGCATTGATCACAAAATTCACCCGGCTCAGGCGGCTGTGTGCAGTTGAGCGCCTGTGCGAAGCGCAGCGCCAGGGTGCGTCGCCCCACGCCCTCCGGACCGGTAAATAAATAAGCGTGCCTGAGTTTATCACCAGCAGCGTGTGCCCGCAGTAGATTCACCGCCCAATCATGTCCATGTAGTTTCCATTCCATGACCTAATTGTAGCTTAAGAATGCGGAACACTAAGGTAAAATCATCTTATGCAATCCTATGTTGAAGTGGCGATCAACCTCCCGCAAATCTCGGATACTTATCATTATCACCTCCCGGAAGACCTGGCAGGGTCTGTCCTGCCGGGCTCGCTGGTGATCGTCCCCTTCGGCAAGCAGCGCGTTCAGGGAGTGGTCCTCCACTTTGTTGAAACACCTGAAGTCGCTAAAACCAAGCCTATCCAAGACTTAGTGGATGAGAAGCCGGTTTTAACAGCTTCCCAAATGGCGCTGGCGCATTGGTTGGCTGATGAAACCCTTGCTCCTTTAGGAGTCTGCATCAATCTGATGCTCCCCCCCGGGCTCAGTCAATACACTGATACCCTTGTCAGGCTCAATCCGGATCGAAAACTGGACCCAGAGGAACTCTCTCCCGTCGAAAAACGGATCGTTAATTTATTAAAAAAACGCGGCGACTTGCGCGCGCGGCAAATTGACGCCGCCATCCGCCATGTTGAATGGCGCGGCGTCCTTCGAAAACTCGCTCGGAAGGGTATTGTTCATACCCAATCCATCCTCCCGCCGCCTAGGGTCAGCCCAAAAATTGTCCGAAAAGTGATCCTCACCATCCCCCTTGAAACCGTTGATGACCTGGAAGAACCACTCAGCCGCGTTCACCAAGTCCACGATCGGCGGATGCGCATCCTGCGGCTACTGGCTGAGAAATCTGAACCTGTGGAACCCAGTGGGATCTATGCCCAGGTAGGGGCAAAATACAATGACCTTAAAGCACTTGAGGAAAAAGGGCTCATCAAACAATTGGATATCCAGGTCTGGCGGGACCCCCTCAAAGACACGACTTTTGTCCCCGCCAGCGCGCCCGAACTGACCCGTGATCAGAAACAAGCCTGGGAGAAAATCAGCGCTGGGCTGTCTGAGGTGCAACAAGGTCGGGTGCCCCGACCTTTCCTATTACATGGAGTCACCGGCTCCGGAAAGACAGAACTGTACCTGAAAGCCGTCAGAGCCACACTTGACTCAGGCAAAAAGGCGGTTGTCCTTGTCCCTGAAATTTCGCTGACTCCCCAAACGATCAAGCGCTTCCTATCCCGTTTCCCTGGGCAGGTCGGGGTCGTTCATTCCCAGCTTTCTGAAGGTGAGCGATATGACACCTGGCGGCGTGTACGCAATGAAGAACTTTCCGTCATTATTGGGCCTCGCAGCGCGCTGTTCATGCCCCTGGAAAACCTGGGTTTGATCGTGGTGGATGAATGTCATCACGAGTCCTACGATCAGCAGGACAGCCCACCGTATTATCACGCGGCGAGTACTGCTGTAGCCGCTGCCCGTTTTGCAGGCGCAGCTGTCATCCTTGGCTCCGCCACTCCACGCGTGACTCAATTTTATAAAACCATCAGCGGGGATTGGACCCATATCGGACTCCCTCATCGGATCCTGGCGCACCGTGAAACCATCGCTCATTATGCTCAACAACTGGGTTTTGACCTGCCCATCAAAACCGGCGAAGGGCAAGCCGCTGATTTGGGGCTGCCCAAGGTGTCCATTGTTGATATGCGGCAGGAATTGCAATCCGGCAACCGCAGTATTTTCAGCCGGGAATTGCAAACCGCCATCCAGCATGTCCTGGACACTCATCAGCAAGCGATCCTGTTTCTCAACCGGCGGGGGACAGCCACCTACGTTTTTTGCCGGAACTGCGGATACGTGGTCAAATGCCCCCGGGATGACAAGCCCCTTACTTACCATCATGGATCGAACGAGCTGGTATGCCATACCTGCGGTTACAGGCGCCAGGTGCCGAAACGCTGCCCCCAATGCGGCAGCCGACAGATCCGCCAGCTTGGAACCGGGACTGAGAAAGTCGAACAACTGGTGCGGGAGCAATTCCCTGAAGCCAGGACTTTGCGTTGGGATGCCGAGACGACCCGCAAAAAGGGTGCTCACGACCGCATCCTCACACAGTTCACCAATCAGCAAGCAAATATCCTAATCGGGACTCAGATGCTGGCAAAAGGATTGGACCTGCCGCTGGTGACACTGGTGGGCGTAATCCTGGCTGAAATTGGTCTAAATCTGCCCGATTACAGGGCAACAGAACGAACTTTTCAAGTACTCACCCAGGTCGCTGGTCGTGCCGGCCGCAGCCCGCTGGGCGGCAGGGTCATCCTGCAAACTTATGAACCGCATAATTACGCCATTCAAACCGCCGCACACCATGATTACGCAGGCTTCTATGAACATGAAATCGCTTACCGGCGTGAACTGCGTTACCCGCCCTTCACACGCCTGGTCCGCCTGGAATACCGTCATCATGACGCCCGCCAGGCGGAGGAGACAGCCCAACAACTGGCTGGTGTTCTCAGGCAATGGATTCACAGCGAAGATTCATCCATAGAGATGATCGGACCTGTGCCTTGTTTCTTCTCACGTTTATATGGGCGCTATCGCTGGCAGATTATCCTGCGCGGGGCTGACCCAACTATAATTTTGCAGGATCGCCAACTGCCGGATTGGATCATTGAGGTTGATCCCCCCAGCTTGTTATAAACACCACACCTCTTTAATCTCAAATAACAACCTCACGTTATAATAAGGGAAGCAAGCAAGACAATGATAACAGGACAATGCTGTGAAAAGTTTACGGAACGCTTTTCGATTCATAAAGGCTAGTTTTAAACTTACCTTCTCTCACCCCCAGCTTCGAAAGCCCTGGCTGATTTTTGCCGCCGGCGGGTCGGCGCTCCTAATGCTGTGGCTTCTGCCGATGGGCGCGCTGGCTGGTTTACTCAGCTTCAGCCCTATAGGATTGGTTCTGATCGGCAGCGTCGGCATCTTCTTTGTCGCAAGCTTATGCCTTTGGGGAGAGATTGTGGCACTGAAGATCTGCCAGTCAACCGCGGAAGTGATATTAGAGGACCCTGACGAATTATCAACAGCATCCAAAGTCATCCCCTCACATTGGTTGGATATCTTCTTATATATCCTGATACTGCCGGGAATTTTTGTTACGCAGGTGTTCAACAAAACCTCAAACCAAACTCAACGACCTTGGATGACAGGAAGATTCTTGACAATCCCCATCATCAGCCTTGAAAACCTGTCCTTGCGAGAAGCGCTGGGACGTGTGGAGCAAATCACAAGAGACAACCTTTTGCGGTTCCAACCCAGCTTGGTGCCGGTTGCGCTGGTGGCAGCGGTCGTGCAGGGGATCTTCATCATTTGCGGTATTGTTCTGGGGGCATTCCTCACACAAAGCATCACCTCAATGTCAACCGTTGCAAGCCTCTGGCAGCGACTCCTGGGGATAAGCGTTGGAATGGCAATCGCATGGCTCCTGACGATGAGCGGGACCTTATTCAGTACGCACAACCGGAGCTGTTACCATACGGCGCTTTATACTTGGGTTCGGAATGTGGAGAACGCCCGCAAGAATCACGATGCCCAGAAAGCAACAACGCCAAAGATTTTACAATATGTTCTGGGATCATCAGAAATAAGTAAGAAGGAATGAAAAAATGGACCAAAGAAAAGAGATCCTCACTTGGAATAATGTTGATCAACTCATTGACCATCTCCTGCCGCAATTTGAAACGACCTTTGACAGCATGATCATGATTTCCCGCGGGGGTATCGTCCCCGGCGGATTGCTGGCAGAAGTCATGGATATCCAGAAATTATTCATCGCATCTGTTTTTTTTCCCTCTGAATTAGAGGACATGGAACGCCCCCGTTTGTTAGCCTGGCCGAGTTTCCTCATGTTCCCAGCAGATGACCTGCTCAACAGCAAACGTGTTTTAATCGTGGATGACGTTTGGGGCTCCGGCAGAACGATCACTTCCGTAAAAAATCGCATTTCAGCCGCAGAAGGTTACCCATACACCTGCGTTTTACATTTCAACCCTTACCGTAGCCTGTTCGGCGCCAACCGTCCGGATTTCTTTGCCGCCATCACCGATGCATTCATCATCTATCCCTGGGAAGTCGATCGGGATTCCACAGGCTCGTTTTTGCACGATCTATAAGCCTTTTATCCCAGCCTCACCTAACAATGAACCCATTTCCTGTCAAGGTTTTTAACTGTTAAACGCTGTTATTTCTTTGATAGTGATGAGATTAACCAGCTATAATTGAGAAATCGTTGAGCTTATCCGTTTCCGGAGGAAATAACATGGAAAGAAAAATCCGCTGGTATGACTACCTCACCATCAACATTTTCTATTTTGCCATCACGGCTCGGTCACAGACCCTTGCACTGATCGTTCCCCTTCTCGTGCAGACCTTTGTGGGAGAAGATGTCAAGGGCACAGCCCTTGGCAACATCCGCCTGTGGGGATTGATGGCTGCATTATTGTTTCAAGCTCTGGCTGGGATCCTGTCTGACCGGAGCACTTCCCGTATGGGGCGCCGCCGCCCATTCATCTTGATCGGCGCTTTGTCCGAGGTCGTCGTCTTCATCGCCATCGGCGTGATCGCATCCACATTGAAAGGCATGACCGGTTACTGGGTCTTGTTTGGCGCTTATCTCCTTTCAATGCTTTCCTCTAATACCGGACATGCGGCGGCACAAGGGCTGATCCCCGATATTGTCCCTGAATCCAAGCATGGCATCTTCTCCGGCTTCAAAGCCTTCTTCGAACTCCCCGCTCCATTAATTTTCGTTTCTTTTGTGGTTTCCAAACTTGTAGGGGCAGGAAATATATGGGGGGCTTTGCTTGTCCTCAGCGGCGTGATGGTCGTTTGCGCGGCGATCGCTATGTTGACACCAGAAAAGCCCATCAAGGAACCGCCCTTCGAGATGAACTGGAAACCCGTGCTGCGTCTGGTGGCGATGACGGGCATATTTACCGTAGTCATTCTGGGGACGGGTGCATTGGTGAACTACGCCAACAATTTAACAGGACGTTTACCCGATGTGTCGTCTTTGATTGCAACGGTGGCAATAGCCGTATTGGGGATGATGATCGCTGTGATTCTTGGGGTCTGGGCCAGCGTCCGAATCAGCATTGGAGGCGAAGGAAAAGAGAACAACACCTCTTTTACATGGTGGATCGTGAACAGGCTATCATTTTTAGTCGGTTCAACGAACCTGTCCGTCTTTGCGGTCTATTTTCTTCAGGAACGCTTCCCTGGTCAGGAGGGGGCGGGCATCGAGGAACTCTTCGGTTTGCTGATGCTATTCGTCGGCCTGTCCATTTTTATCTCCAGCATCCCCGCTGGGTGGTTGACGGATAAATTCGGCAGGAAACCGGTATGTGCCCTCAGCGGCGTATTGGCAACTGCCGGGACGATCGTGGTGACAACTTCGGTGAACGTGACCATGCTGTATGTCGGCGGCGTGATGATTGGTGTTGCCATGGGCTTATTTTATTCTGCCAGTTGGGCATTAGGGACAACGCTGGTGCCGAAGGAACAGGCTGGGCGTTACCTCGGAATCCAGAATCTGGCTGGCGCTGGGGCGGGGGCTATCGGCGCTTACATCGGCGGTCCCATCGGCGATGCCGCCGGCTTCACCCTCTTAATGAGTATCTTCGGATTTCTCTTTCTTGTATCCACCCTGGCTTTATTCGGTGTAAACGAGAAGACGTTAAAGATCAGCGAGGATTAATCATTCGGCAAGTGAGTCAAGTTTCATTGACACCAATAAATCCTCGATTTGTTTGTTCAAGCCGGGGATTTTTGATTTTATAAAATATTACAGCCCAATCAATCTTTTTTCGTTTTGCGTTCAGGCGAAGCTGCAATCACCGTCCCTAAAGTGAGGACGCCAGCGCCGATCCACAACCAATTCGCCAAAGGGGTGACAAATAGGGTGAAGGTCGCTTCACCTTCACCGCTCCAGTCCGCCAGGATTGCATACAGATCCACAGCCAGGTTGCTCCTCAGCCCGGGTTGGGAATAAGCCTGATTCATATCCAGGTAAACCTGTCGCTGTGGATACAGAGAGCCGAGGAACCGACCCTTTCGGCTCACGCTCAGCTCCGCTTCTGTGATCAGGCGTTCAACATCAGGCGCTGAACTTTCCAAACCTTCAAAGGTGAACTGATAACCACTCAAGGCTGTTTCCTCCCCCAAAAGTAATCTCACCTGCGTTTCCTGCTGCAATCCCTCAAGACCGATGATGCCAAGGCTCATCAATACAATACCAAGGTGTACGATCAAGCCACCATATCGAGGGCGCGCCTTTTGGATGGGAGTCCATAAAGCCTTGAAAAAGCCATGGCTTTGGCCCAGCGCGTTGACCACATCGTTCACATATTCCCACAGGATTACCAGCCCAGCCGCCCCTGATAACCATAGCGCAACCAGGGTATAGGCACTTCGCACACCCAGCAGCCAGGCAGACAGCGGCACAAGCAAGGAAATAGGGAGCAATACCACAAGGCGGTTTTTGTTCTTGTTGAGGGATATCCCGCTCCACATCGCCAGCGGGCAAATGCCCATCAAAAACAACAACAAAAGAAATAAAGGCCCCGTGATGCGCTCATACCAGGCCGGCCCAACCGTGATCTGAGTATCTGAAAACCTCTCAGAAAGGGATGGCAGAAGGACACCAAAAAGGCAAACGAGAAGTATGGCTATAAGTACCAAATTGGAGATTAATGTAAGCACTTCCCGCGACATTTTGAACTCTGTGAAATGCGATCCCTTCAATCCACGCCAGCGGAAAATTAACAACCCTATTGACCCAACAAACACCACAGCCAACAAACCAAACAGGAAGGGACCGATAGCACTTTGCGCAAAAGAGTGCACAGACGCCAGAACGCCGGAACGTGTGGCAAATACGCTGAAAATGACCAGGCTGAATGTGAGCACTATCAAGATGACATTCCAGCGTTTATACCCGTCCCGCTTTCGCTGTAACAAACTGGTGTGCAATAAAGCTGTCCCGCTCAGCCAGGGTAATAAGGCGGAGATTTCCACCGGGTCCCATCCCCAATACCCACCCCAGCCCAGGACGTCATAAGCCCACCGCATTCCCAGGACAAGTCCCAGGGAGAGGAATACCCAGGCAAACAGCATCCATGGTCGGGAAATTTCCAGCCAGCGCCCATCTTTCCTCCCAGCAGCAAGGGATCCAAGTGCCAGCGCAAAGGGAATAGCAAACCCGATAAACCCCAAATACAGAGCGGGAGGGTGCAGGATCATCCCAGGATGCCGTAATAAAGGATTAAGCCCTTGCCCATCCTGCGGTAAAAGCGCCCACGCACCGCTCGGCTTGAACATGGCAATGGTCCACCCGCCGTCCGCCAGATACCAGTATTGCTCAAAGGGATTATCGATAAAAAGGTTCATTGCCAGGAAGAATCCCAATATGGCTAATAATATTAAAGCTGCCCATGGAAAAATATCCATTGCTTTGTCCCGCATACGAATAGCAAAGACCATAGAAAACCCACCCAGCAACCAGCTCCAAAACAACAGCGAACCGGATTGACCGCCCCATAATGCCGTCAGGCGTAAATACAACGGCATACTTCGATTGGTGACATTGTATACATAAGCAACATCAAACCGATTATCCACCAGCATAATGAGCATGGCGATCAAACTAAAACTGACCAGTGGGAAAATAAGCAGCAATGCCAGCCGAGCAGATTCCCGCCAGGTGCTCGACTTAATGATCATCCCCCATATCATCGTTAAAAATCCATAAACGGCTAAGAGAAAACCCAGAGCGAGGGTTAGATAACCAAAGGTCGGGATCATCGCACTTACTCCTGAACCTGGTTTGGCAGATCATCCTCATACTTCGAGGGGCATTTCAGAAGCAGTTCTTCGGCCAAAAAACTCCCATCCGCATTCAGCGACCCTGTAAGAATCGCCTGGGCTTCGTCCTTTAGCATATCGGGCGGCGCTCCCTCATAAACCACCCGCAGCTGCGGTAAATCAGGATCGTTAATCGCTTGATGTAAGACCGCTTCCAAACCCCCTCCCTTTTCAATTTCATCTTCATCTCCCGGGATATGTGCGATAGTGAAATGCAGAAAGCCCGATTCGGCATCATAGTTTATTGTCTCCCCAATCACCGCACCGGAAACTCGTATACTTTTGCCCGTCAAGTCTTCTTCCGATTCCTGCAATTCCCGCACAGTCATGAAAAATTCAGCCGTCGCCTGGGTTGCGCTAATGATCAACAACACGACAGCAGCTATAAATAATACACCGCCGATGAGAAATTTCAATTGATTAGATGTCTTAGGGGTTGTCATGGATCTCTCGCTCACTATTCATACCTCTAATAATGGTCTTAATTATATCGGATGGTGACAAGGGATGCTACAACAGAACGGATGAAGTATAAAACAGCTGAAATATTTCCCTGTCTTAAAGGAAGAAATGACACGCAAAATATCAAGGTTCCTATGGTATAGTTTAACCATTCTACAACACCACTTGGAGCTGTTATGTATATCGCTATTGAGGGCGTCATTGGTGTGGGGAAAACCACCCTTGCCCGTTTGCTGCAACCATCCTTCAACGCCGAACTATTGCTGGAAATATTCGAGGAAAACCCTTTTTTAAGTGATTTTTACAGCGACCGAGAACGCTATGCTTTCCAGACGCAGATCTTTTTCCTGCTCAGCCGCTACCATCAACAAAGAAAAGGTGTGAGAGAAGCCCTGGAAAGCAATCCCTGGCTGCTCTCAGATTACACCTTTGAAAAGGATCGACTCTTCGCTGAGGTGAATCTGGTAGGCGACGAGCTTGAAATGTATTATAAGGTTCATGAAGCATTGGCAGAAAAGATCACCAGACCTGATCTGATCGTCTACCTGCGGGCGGATACAGACGTACTCATGCATCGCATCGCACAACGTGACCGCATTTATGAGCGTCAAATGGACGTGAATTACATTGATACCTTAAATCGGACGTATGAAGCGCGGTATGTGAGCGCTCCTGCAGAAAACGTGCTCACCGTCAACACCAACGACCTCGATTACGTCCGCCGGCCTGAAGCCCTGAAATCGGTTGAGCAGCGTATCCGCCATGCTTTGAAATGGGCACCCTTTCAGGAAAGCCTGCCCATTGACCTTTAGTTTATAAAAGGGGAAAAAATATGCGCATTACACAGGATTTGCTTTATAAATATGCCAGAGAAACGGTCAAGAGACGGCAGCGAGGTGAACTGGACCTGCACGCAGCCTACCTGACCGGATCTTTGCTGGGGGACTCTCCCTTATTGGGCGGAACAACGGATATCGACCTGGTATTGGTGCATAAATTTCAGGTACCCATGGAACGCGAATGCCTGCCGCTCACACCGGAAATCTCATTGGATATCCTTCATACCCTTAGGAAGGATTATGATCAGCATAAGCAGCTCCGCCTTGACCCTTATATGGGATATCCTCTGACACACAATCTCATCCTACTCTATGACAACGAACACTGGCTTGAGTTCATACAATCGGGAGTCAGCGCCAACTTTCACCGCCCTGATATTGTGCTAAACAGGGTCAACGCTTTAATGACTTCAGCCCGTGATGGATGGTTCTCCTTAATGCAAAGCTGTGATTTTACCTATTCAGATTGGCTTGACCAATACTTTGAGGTCCTTTCACTGGCAGCCAACGCTGTTGCTGGATTGATCGGTCCTCCGCTGACACGGCGTCGATTTCTGATGGATTTTAAGGTCCGCGTTGAAACCCTTGGGACGCCCAAAGCATTGATCGCCTTCTACGGCGTTCTGGGGTTTACCGAAGAGAATGCAATGCACCTGCCGGCATGGATTAATGCGTTCAAAGAAGATTTTCAAGCATTGGGATCGGCTACAGATACACCCGTACACCTATCCACGTGCCGCCAGGGTTATTATACGAACGCCCTTCAAGCTTTATCAGAGAGCGATGAACCACAACAGGCAGCCTGGCCGCTGCTGCGCACCTGGCTTGATGTCTACCTAGCATCTAAGACGTCCCCTCCTAATGCAGAAACCTGGGAAAACTGTTTGGAGACATTGGGAATGACCCAAAATACTGCCGAACAAAAAATTGAAGCGCTTGATGCTTACCTGGACAGTCTGGAGATTGTTATTGAATCCTGGGCGGACGAATACGTCATATAAGTAAATTATTTCCTTATTTCACAGAAAACATCGTAAAACTGTGGATAACTCCCCAAAATCCGTGGATAACTTATACGAAGTGTGGATAAACCGCACAATTATTCCAAGAATCCGTGCTCTGAATCTGGATAAAATTCTAATAAATCGAGAGGAATCAGCATCAATAAATTTTGTATCACGGATTTCTGCATGTTTTTAGCCATCAATCAACAATTTGTTGTGGAAAAAGCAAGACGCCCTTAACCCACAAATATTTGGTAAATCTTTTGATGCAACCCGATATATTCTGTCATTAACTTCAACGCTTTATCAAAAATCCACTTTTCCACATTATCCACAGCCCCTACGATTACGACTAAAAAAGAATCATTAAATAATATATGTGGATAAATAATATTTAATTAATGATTAAGAAATTCCTTTAATTAACCTGCAGCATTAAAAGGATCTTTTTTGCATAAAGTCATCCCAGAATATTCTAATGAATAAAATGTTATCAATCTTAGATATATCTTTTTTACTCCTAAATGATGTTGGTTTGACGCTCACAGAACGAGATGATAAACTATGAGTGTTATAGGTTGTTTAACAAGAGCGCAATGTAACCTACACCACTATTTTATAATTTAACAATTTTTCATGAAAGAGCACAATCGTTAGGGAAAGATTGTTTCTGAATATTGTTGCTGTGCTGTCGCGCGGTAAGAGCACGTTAATGATAAAAGGAGCTTAATATGAAAAACACGATGAGATCACGGAAATCCCGCCTGAATTTATTAATCATCGCAGCTTTATCACTTCTTTCAATGTCTTGTGGATTAATCAACCGAGCATTGGATGCGGTTACTGATTCCGGGTTAGAAAAATTGAAGGATATAGAGGTTGTGGATCAGATCATCACCGCTATGGAGATGGCTGAAGGTAAGCAAATCGATTGGACAGAACTAGAAGTTCCCGGTTCAGAATTCCTATTTGAGGTTGATCCATTTGAAGATGTTATCCGTTGGCGTTTCTATGCCATAGAGGACGAACTGGCAGATGCAGGCGAGTTTTATATCAATCTATTACCAAATTTCCTGATTGAAAGGGACCAGCAGGTTAATGATCACCGCTATCTCGTGCTCTCAGCTGGACATACTTTGAGTTCGATCTATTCCAAAGAACAATTACAGGAGTTGAGAGCTGATTATCAGCAGTTGCCCAGCACGCTTTTAGATGTAGAGGTATTGAATTCAACTGCACACAGAGATTCTGGGCGCTTGGCCATTACTGAAGGCATAGGTACGCTGCCCGGAGAGGTGCCTGAGAATACTACCATCGTGATCCTGGTTTATAATTTTTCGAGCGCTGGGTGGGAGGATATTCAAGAGATTGCTCCGGGGATTGTATCTAACTGGGGCGATGATAAAACACCAACTGACCCTGAAGAAATGACCAATGGGGATGATATAGAACAGAATGACACATCTGATGACGAAGATGACGGACTTGGATTTAATGATGATGAAATTATAGATCCGTCGGGTTTCTGTGATCAGGTTTTGGGAAGTGGTGTCTGTTATCACCCTTATATCCCTGTCGTCGAGGGTTTTACACGAAGCTATCAAACTGAAGATGGAATCACAACCGAGACGATCAGTGAGGTCAGGAATGATGGTTTTACATTGACGACAGAAATGCCGGATGGAACCACAAATTCCTCAGAATTCCAGTGTGGAGATGAAGGGATAACAGGGTGGGTGATGGACGATTCCATGCTTGAAATGATGGCGGAAGAACATGACTTATTTACAGATATTGAGGTGGAAGGGTCGGCACTTCCCCATGAACTTTCACCAGGTGTCACCTGGCAGGTGACGGTCAACGCGACGATTGGTATCCGAAAGGAAGGTGTTGAAAGCAGCAATGAGATCGTTATGAATTTCGAATACACTGTAGTTGGTGAAGAAACGATCTCCACTCCAGCTGGCAGGTTTACAGCAATACGAGTTGATTTTACGGGTACTGGTGAAAACAATCTGGTTATAACTGGACCAGGCCCTGGGTTATCTCAATTAATAGCAACACTTGAGAGCAACGGATCAGAGTGGTATGTGCCTTGCGTCGGAAAAGTGCGCTCTTACACAAGCTCCACCTGGAGTGGAATTGTTAATGTTGAAAGCGAAATACAAATGGAGATCAATGGCTTTGGGTTAAGATAATGATTAGTAAATAATGAGTGGTTGAATTGGCTTTTTGTCATACTACTGTTATTGCAGGTTGGATCATCGCTTATTGGGATTGTGATATTAATTTCGCACTATAATCATGAATATGGCCAAACATTCCAAATGGGTCAAAGTGACCCTCGTTATTATTACCATTGTTATTTTCTTTATCTTTCTAATTCCCAATTCCAGGGCATCTGAAAATATAGCCATGGTCTCTATGTTTGAACCGGATGAAGGCATCATGATCCCGGTCATTCAAAAAATGTTGGAGCCAAAAGGGAACTTCAAATATTTCCTCATCAAATTTGCTTTATATGAATACTATTATTATGGATTTCCGTTTTTCGCGTTATCTGCGATTGTAACTCTCCCTTTTCAATTAGCTGGGCAAATGGGGAATATCCCCTGGTTAATGACCACCCTGCGGCAGTTGGTCAGCGTCCTGCCAATGTTGTTGGCTTTGCTGCTACTTGTTGATTTGCATGACCGCTTCAAGTCTTATAAATCGATTATCCTATACCTGTTCCTGCTTATGGTGCCTGCTGTTGTACAGAACGGTTTCTGGTGGCATCCAGATGGGCTGGTCTTATTACTATCTGTTCTTGTCCTCTACTTTCTCTATCGCGACGGTCACAAGCTTGGCTGGCAATTTGCAGCAGCGGCCTTCTTTTGCGGCGTTTTAACAGCAACAAAACTTGTCGGGGGATATTTCTTTCTAGCTGTAGGTTTAACAATTTTATGGAGTGTCCTGACGAAAAGTGTATCTTGGAAAAAAGCAATTTTAATGTCTGTTTTGTTTCTTCTCATTATGGCTGTAACTTTTGTTATTGCTAACCCATTCATGATTTTTGAAGCCCATCGGGAACTATATTTTAAAACAATACGAAAGCAATCCTCGTTATTATCTCAAGGCTATGGCATTTTTTATAATAAAGGATTGATAGCCTGCTGGCCTCTCATGCATGAATATTATGGCGAAGCGGTTTTTCTAATTGCCACAATCGGCATTACCATCTGGAACATTTTAAAAAAAGAATCCCGCTTTCTCCACGCCTTGACGCTAGCCTGGTTCATCCCTCTGACGGTTTCTGTGCTGACCTTTTCTCATTTCAAATATCAGTATTGGCTTCCTGTCGCCATCCCACTCTTTGCCAATTGGTTCACGATCCTTCCGGAAAACAACGCGATATTCAAGGATAAATTGCCGCTTATAAGAAAGCTCCCAAGAATGGGCTTATTGTTGATTTTCATTGCCCAATTTGTCCTGTTTGGCGTGCAGTCGTCCAAGATGATGGTTAATCGCATTTATCGCAAGGAGAAAAACGCTAATTTTGTTTTTTATGAGCTTGCCATGGAAAAACTTGAGCCCATTGGGGAGGATCCAATATATGCTTATTATGATTACCGTTTATATATGCCTAAGAAAGAGAATTGGACAGCAGAGACAGCGTTTAAAATGCTCGATTATGAACATATCAACTCGCGCAATTTCGATGTACTCTTCCTTTTAGAACAGCGCATGCACGACTACACCAATCCCAACGTCGTTGGCATTGACCCGGAATCTTTCACCCGGGCACAAGAGTTTTATCGGGATGCCCTCGAGGGAAATGTCGACGGATATTGTCTTCTGCTTCGTACGGAAACAGCCCATCTCTACATTCGTGAAGATTTTTGCCGAAAATACTTTGATCCGAGCATTTGTCAATAGTCGTTAAACTTGTGCATGTGGAAGCAGAAAAACCCATAACCCTCTTGACAATAGTATACCGATCGGTATAATACTTCCCTGTGGATAACAAACAACGATTATTAGATTGCGCCCTTTCTCTTTTCAGCCAACGCGGGTATAACGGCGTGAGCGTGAGTGATATTGTTGACGCAGCAGGGGTGACCAAGCCGACCTTATATCATTACTTTGGTAGTAAGCGTGGATTGCTGGCGTCATTGCTCCGTTGCAATGCTGAACCATTTCTGGCTGCTATAAGCTGTGCCGCAGTTTATCAGGGTGATCTTGTGCTGACGCTGGAGCACGTCGCAAAAACCTATTTTGATTACGCTCAAAGATTTAGCTCATTTTATCGACTGCAGTTGGCCATGTATTTTTCTCCGCCTGAGAGTGAAACAAATGACGCGATCAGGGTGTATGCTCAGCGGCAGCAAAATATCCTGGCGGATATGTTCCTCAAGGCAGAGGAAAATCATGGCAATATGCGAGGACGGCACAGCCGGTACGCAGCGGGGTTCCTGGGAGCGATCAATGCTGTGATTGGGTTGTACCTGAATGAGGAAATTGAGCTTACGGCAGAGGTGGTTTATCAAACAGTTCATCAATTCATGCATGGAATTTTCAGTTGATAGGATGATCTTATTGTGATTTCATCAATTTTCAGGAGAAAAGTTAAATGACAGAACAATGGGCAAAAGACGCCTTTTTTTACCATATTTATCCAATAGGCCTCTGCGGTGCGCCCTCGGAAAATGATCTGGTTACGCCGAGGTCATATCGGTTGGAGAATCTGTATCCCTGGCTGGATCATATCCAATCCTTGGGGGTAAATGCGCTTTATCTTGGCCCCGTTTTCCAATCCTCCTCTCACGGATATGACACCGTAGATTATTATCAGGTCGATAGGAGATTAGGGGACAACGACGCGCTGGCGAAACTGTCGGACGCAGTCCATGACCGTGGCATGCGGTTGGTTTTGGATGGGGTTTTCAACCATGTTGGGCGTGAATTTTGGGCTTTCAAAGATGTTCGGGAAAAAGGCGAGGAGTCATCTTATTCTGACTGGTTTTACAACCTGCGTTTTGAGGAAAGCAGTCCGAAAGGAGACCCTTTCCAATATGAAGGATGGAAGGGACATTACAGCCTGGTAAAACTTAACCTCTCGCATCCTGATGTCCGGTCCCATCTCTTTGACGCGGTTGGGATGTGGATGGATAAATTTAATATTGACGGTTTGAGGTTGGATGCTGCCGACTGCATTGATTTCGATTTCCTACGCGCCCTGCATACCTTTACAAAATCACGACGACCAGATTTTTGGCTGATGGGGGAAGTTGTGCATGGTGATTACCGCGAATGGGTGAATCACGCTACGCTGGACTCGGTAACAAATTATGAATGCTATAAGGGGCTGTATTCCAGTTTGAACGAATCGAATTATTTTGAAATTGCCTACAGCTTGAACCGTCAATCTGGTGATGAGGGGCTTTATCGCGAATTATATTTGTATAATTTTGTGGATAACCATGATGTGGATCGCGTGGCAAGTAAGTTGAAAAACCCGGCTCACTTATACCCGCTATATCTGCTGCTGTTTACAATGCCTGGCATCCCCTCAATTTACTATGGCAGCGAGTGGGGTGTGGAAGGCGAAAAACAACATTGGACGGATGAGCCGCTGCGTCCGGCTTTAAAGCTCAATCAATTGAAGGCAGACAGTCCACAACACGATTTGCCGGGGACAATCAGGCGTCTAGCTGATCTCCGGGGGTCTTGTGGAGCTTTGAAATATGGAGCATATCAGCAGCTTCACGTGGATCACAGCCAGCTTGCTTTCATCCGAGAAATAGATAATGAAAAAGCCTTGGTGGTGTTGAACAGCGCTGAGCAGCTAGTGGAATTGAATCTGGCTTTGCCCTGGGCAAAGGGTACTTTGACGGATTTGTTTGAGCCGGAAAGAGCTTTCCAGATTCAAGATGGTCATTTGGAAATAACCATATCGCCAAATTGGGGCAGAGTGTTGGTTTTTAGGGAGTAAACCTTTGGAAGGATAACTTACATACTTTTGGGGAAGCAGCCGCCGCGTTCGATCACTTCCGCTCTAGTATTGGCATTTCGATAACGGCGGATTGGTTGGATGGTGATGGCATAACCGGATTGGTGAACCCACTCTCCCAAGCGTATTAATTCCTGCAATGCTTTTTTCATGGCCAACCCCCCTTCCACCCCAAACCGGTATGTAAAATAACCTGGGTTTGTTTCCAGATAATTAAGAATGGATTGCCATGCTCGAAGCAGGGGTTTAATTTTGGTTTGGTGGTAAATGTTTCTGAGAGGTTTGATCGGCAGATGAAGGTTGCGGACAAGGACATCCATCATCGTAGGGTTATAAAGAAATCTGGCGTAGATTGAATTGTGACGGACGAGGAGATCAGCGGGTATTACAACCTCATAATCAACATCCAGCACTTCAATTTCAAGTTGATATTTCTCATCAAATCGTCGGCGAAAACGTTGCTGATCTTTTTCAGGAACGAGGGTGTTAATTCTTTTAAGAATTCTATTGGCTGACATCTCAAGATTGGCTTTCATGGGCAAGGTTCTGTCTTCTAATTCAACCGGTGGAATGGGTTCCCCCACATTCATGGTCAGGCTGGGATGCTTTAGTTTCAATGCCCTCTCTAAACCACCTTTAATGCCGCCGAAGCCGATGGGCAAAATGGAGGCTTGGGCACGGTAACTCAGCCAGGCAACGCCGATTTGAGCTTGCATATTGGCAGGGTCCCATATTCCGCCCTCCGGAAAGATGCCCAGGATTCCCCCCTGTTTGAGGATATCCACGCCCATTTTAAGTCCTTTGCGGTCAATATTGCCGCGATTGACTGGAATCAGGCCATAGGCGTTGGCGATAAACGCATAATTGGGATCGAAAGGGATATCCCCATTGCCGATGAACTCCACCATCCCGGGGGTGTACACCGCCATCATCACTGCTTCCAAAACAGCTACATGATTCCCCGCCAGGATCATTGGGCCCTTTTCGGGAAGTCTTTCCTGACCGGTGATCTTTACATCAGCCAACAGGTCTATCAACATCCTGCCAAGGGATGTCATGCAACTTCGAATTGCCACTTTACGGGGATAGGTTACGCTGAAAACATCTGCCTTCATAAAACTCGCCAGTTTCGGTCAATTTGAATCAATGTGTTTCCAAATCTCATTTTAAGCACTGTTTTTGTATTTTACTTAGCGTCATCAATTTGTTAAGCAGCCGGGGGTTATTATATTCTATAATGGTCTGAGGTGATTCTCGTGTGTTTAACGTTATCCTGTTGTTAATGAATGCTGGCAGGGGTGGTTAACCGCCAGTATAATTACAATCCATATCAAAAGAAACGATGGCTTCAGGATGAATTTTTCAAAGATCAATTATAAGAGCTTTCTTGGGCGTTTACTACGTTTGCCGCTGCGGTTGATCCCCAAAGGGATGGCGATGCCCATTCTGCAGGGGCGCTTGCGCGGCCGGAAGTGGATTGTCGGTGCAGGAGAGCATGGGTACTGGCTGGGAAGTTACGAGATGCGGAAGAGACAAGCTTTTGAAGAAACTATCCCAGAAGGTGCGATCGTTTATGATATTGGCGCCAATGTTGGTTATTACACCCTTTTAGCTGCGGTATTGGTAGGCGAAGAGGGAAAAGTATATGCGTTTGAGCCATTACCGCGTAATGTTGATTTTCTGCGCAAGCATGTGAAGCTCAACAGCTTTGATCATGTTAATATTATCGAGGCCGCGGTTTCTGACAGGAGCGGTCGGGCTGCCTTTGATTTGGGAGCAAGCTCTGCCATGGGGCACATTTCAGAATCGGGGGAGATTGACGTGCGATTAGTCTGTCTGGATGATTTTCTGGGAGCGCGTGACATACAGCCGCCCGATTTCATGAAAGTAGATGTGGAGGGGGCGGAATTTGAAGTGTTGAGAGGCGCAAGAAGCCTGCTTAAACAGCATCATCCAATCTTGTTTCTGGACACTCACCAACGAGAAGCCCATCAGCCAGCCATCGCCTTATTGGAGGAACTGGGATACAAATTTAAGGTCCTGGATGGTCGGTCGTTGGGTGAGACAAAAGAATTAATTGCCTATCCTACAAAGTAAGACAAAAAATAACGATTCAATGAAAACCTTATAACTTTTCTTTCTCTATACCTAATTTTCACCAAGCGTAGGTTTCTAGCGTTGGCTTTTCACCTTGTGATGTTTCACGTGAAACCTATTCAAATGTTGAGTGCAGTTAGATGGGGATGTTTCACGTGAAACATTTGAATGAGAGTTTGGCTTGACAGTGCCTGATTTACCGGTTAGGCTGGAATTGGAGGCAGGATGTCCTATTGGATCCGCATATTTAACCAACAGCCTATCGTAAAAATAACCCCTGAAATTGTCAGGGCGGCGATAACAGCGTCGAATTTTCATACCTTGTGTGAGCAGTATCAAGTAGACCAGGAATTAATTCAGCCTACCTTGGCGAACCTTGAAATAATCCAAACCTCAGAGGATCTACCCATCTTGTTTTTACTGCGTTACCATCAGGATGATGGATATCCGATCCGGGTGTATCAATGGAATGTGAGTGGCCAACCAGGCGAAGAAATGCTTGATGCTGCCCTGGAAAGGGCTGAAGTCAGCGAAGTCCGATTAAGTCTGGCAAACATTGCTTATATCGTCGCTGTGGAGCTTCTTGAATCGCAGTTACAGGACCTCGGGCTGCTTTTGGGCTATGAAATAGCGCGCTGGGCGGGGGATCAGGGTAAGGGCATTGTCTATGGGCTGGATAGGGAATGGTATCGCCTGAACGGTAACCTTGCTTTCATCCCTATCCGTTCAGATTAATTGAGTTTTCAAAGGAGTTGGGGTTCGTGCTACTGCAGACGACCGTTGCGCCCTCTGGGGGATTCTGCCAAGAAAGCCATTGCCCGGCCTTCTTCACCGTTCATCACGAGTTCAATATGGTGGTTTTCTCGATAATCGCTGACTTTGATCAGGCGAAGACGTTTAAACATGTCCGGCTCAACTTTGATCCATTCCGCCAGCCTGTTGGGAGTTTCATAAAAGAAGTCCCGGTTGAAGCTGTCCTGTCCAATATAGGTTGCCAGGGGAAAGATCTCGCCTTCTAGTAAATCCTGGAAGAAATGTGTTCCCAGAGAGGGTTCAGGGGCAGGCCCGATACCCTCGCCTGACAATTCCACTAATGCTTTGCTGTTGAAAATATCCGCATAATCTACATGGACGCCTAAATCTGGGTTGGAAGTGCCCCAGCGTCCGGGTCCCACGCAGATGAAGGATTCGCCGCCCAATGCCGCGTTGAGCTTACCGATAGCGCGTTCCAGCTTGTTGCGTGCTGCCTGGGTGGGCAGGCTGAAGTAGGTTTCCGGAGGGACGAACAGCGCGTAATTGATCTCCTCTATCCATCCGCCGGTAACCATGATGCTCGAAGAAAAGATGATTTGATCCGGGTCGAGGTTACGGGGCAAATTGACCTGATTCTCCTCTTTCATATAACTCAGTGGCCGGCATTGGATCAGAGAGAATTGAATTTCAGCCTTCCCGTTATCCTCCAAGATGTCCGCGGTAAACTCAACGTCTACAGGCGATTCGTACTCGTTTTCTAGGACGTTGAGTAAATATCGCATGCGTTCGGCAAAAGGCGTCCGCCTCAGCAGGTCTTCAAAGGTCAGAATTAGCTTTGAAGGGTCAGCGTCCACCAATCGGGAGAGGATGGATCTGAAATAACCTTCCTGGTCCACCTGCGCCAGGTACCGTAATGGAGGATAGTCTCCTGTGAGCACTTCGTGAATGGGCAGGGTCTTTATTTGATTGTCTTTGAGGTCAATTAGATCCACATATTGTTGAGAATAGCGGCGGATAGATTTAACGGTGTTGGAAGGCCGAAGAGTGGGATGACTGAGGGCGACCAAGCGGGGGTAATCGTTGCCCACCCGGTCCACAGCTCGGGTGCCAAGTCCCCAAACCAGACGGATAAAGCCGTCTTCTGCCCGAATTTGAGGCGACCAGCGGTATTGATTATGGCTGAAGGCTACGCCGGAGATGTCCGGCAGGTAATAATCACCGAATCGATTGCCCTGTACGACCTGAATCAACACCGCCATACGTTCGTCATAGTCTTGTAACCCTCGGCTTCTGCGATAGAGCAGCGCAGTAGGGTTGAGTGTGGAGGCGTATATGCGGGCGATAGCACGAGTCAGCGCTTTAAGGTTCTGGTCGAGAGTACCTTGATTGGGGAGGAAGATGCTTTCATATTTACCTGCGAAAGCGGTCCCAAAGCTATCCTCCAGCAGGCTGGAAGAGCGTACGATCAAGGGTTTATCTCCTACGCTGGTTAGTAAAGTTTCGAGTCGCTGAACGATGCCTGGTGGGAATTCACTCTGGTCGTATTCTTCAATGATTTTTGGGTAATCCCGCCGCATCTCATCCTCGGGTTTATATTTTTGGTCGTTCCAGTGATGCAAATTATTGACGGATATAAAAGTGTACAATAGATCTGATCCCATATAATAGGATTCGGGGGTGCGGAGGTTCTTGCCTATTTCTTCGTGGGCGCTGTCTTTGAGAATACGAGCTGCCAGGAGCATGCCTGCTGCCTTACCGCCAATGCGGCCATGTCCGATCTTGTGTTTGAGGACTTCGGCCAGGTCAGAGATGGTAAACCAATCCCTGGCAATGTTGATATAGCGCAGTTGATCGCTGATCATATTGCGAATAAGGACGACTTTGATCTCACGGAGCCTGGGCTCAAAGGGTTTACGCTCCTCGCGGGACATTTTTTCGATCATCATTCCCTGGTTAAAAAGCAATTCCTGAGGGGAGACCTCCGGATTGAATTCGTACATGACCTCATGACTGGTCACGCCGCGTTCGTTGAGGATTTCTTCGATCAGATCTTCGATCAATTCGAAACTTAGATGATGGCTGAAGTAAAAATCCGTCAATTGGTCTCGAACAAGCGTTTTCCGGCGTTCCCACACCTCCGCGGGTTCCTCAATTTGAGGGCGCTGAAGGCCCTCGCGATCTTGAGACTGAATAGCTTTGCGGATGACCTCTTTATCAAATTCTTTGGGATCAAGAAATCCGCGGTTGAACAACTCCCGCCGCATCAGATCCCGAACTCGAGTCGAGAGAATTGGGTACTGCGAGAGAACCAGATATACGCTCAAAAGCCGATCGGTAGCACTCGGAGGTAATGTCATGATGGGTTAATTCTAATTGAATTTGGAGAAAATGGTACCATGAGAGAAAAAGGCGCCTGCATTGCAAGCGCCTTGGAAAGTCGCGTTGATTTACTGCTTACCCGATGTGCATGGGCATAATGATATGTTTGAAGTGTTCGTCGCCCTGAGGATGGAGCAGTCCGGGTGTATTAGCTGCGTTAGTCTCCAGCCAGACGTTGTCAGACTTAATCACTTCCAACACCTCTCTCAGGAAGCGGACATTGAATGCCACCAGGAGGGGAATGCCATCAACGGAGGCGTCAACGAGGACCTCTGAAGTGCCGGTTTGTTCAGATTGGGCGGAAATTTCCAGCGTACCCGGTTTAGCCTCATCCGTTTCAGGGATAATATTAAGCCGGGCAACATTGGTGCCTTCCCGGGCGATGATCTCTGCCTGTTTGCAGGCTTTGAGAAGACCCGCAGTGGAAAGAAGCGTATGCGTTTTGAAGTTTTGCGGTACGATGGCACGATAGTCCGGGAAACTGCCCTCAATCAATTGAGAAGCTAGTTCAAGATCATCCATGTGGAAGATGACCTGACCGCGGTCAGGTGGGAAAGTCATCACCAGGGTTTCATCACCCCCACCGACGATCCGTGCAAGTTCTGACAGTGCGCGGGCGGGAATAATCGCTTCGATGGGTTGCGAGACAGCGTTCGGAATGTCGTCATCGCGGATCGAAATCCTGAATCCGTCCGTCGCCGCCATGGTGATATGATCCCCGTCCAGCTTGAGCAGGACACCGGTCAGGACTGGGCGGGCTTCATCCGTGGATGCGGCGAAAGCGACCTGCTGCACCATTTCTTTAAAGTTAGTAACGTTCAAGGGTACACCTTCATCCAGATTGGGTTCTGGAATGGGTGGAAATTCTTCTGCATCAATGCCTTTGATATTGGCCTCAGATGTACTACCGCAGCGGACATTCAAGGTTTGTGTGCTGTTATCCAATGTCAGCACGACCTGTTCGTTTGGTAAATTGCTGACCAGATCGGTGAAAGTACGAGCTGGCACGGTGATGGCACCCTCACCCTCAATGCGAGCTCCAATCCAGCATGTAATCCCCAGTTCGAGATTTGTGGCAGAAAGGCGCAAACGCCCATCATCCGTTTTCACCAGGATATTCGAGAGCACGGGCAGTGTACTGCGCGGGGATACCGCCCTCGAAACCATGCTTACACAGTGAGCGAGTTGTTGTTGTTTGACAGTAACTTTCATTGGTTACGCACCTCTCCTGTTACCTGATGGTATTTATTAATGATCAATTTAAAGTATACAACGAAGGCTGATTTTTTTCCAGTTATACCGCGTTGAGTTTTTGAGGCGTCAAAGTCCCCATTGATTGACAGCCTTTGGCGTGTGAAGTAAGCTTAATCTTGTCCGGGTGGGACCGACGCGGCGGAGCCCTGCAAACCCCGTCAGGTCCGAGAGGAAGCAGCGGTAAGAAGGTCACTTCGGGTGCCGTCGGTAATCCTACCCGGGCTTTTTTATCGAATTAAATTGTGGGATGGATTATAGCGATCAATTCCGTGTTATAAATCAAATGATGGAAAAGAACACCCCCCCTGTATGCAGTTATGAAGGCTCCGATTACCAGCAACGTTTTTGGGATGAGGGACAGCGCGCATATGAGGACGCTGTTGAAGCCATCGCCCTGAAACGCCTGCTGCCGGAGCAAGGCGATCTCCTATTGGAATTGGGAGCTGGCGCTGGGCGCAATACGTCCCGTTATCGCAGCTATGACCGGGTTGTGCTGCTGGATTATTCGCGGTCGCAGCTTGAACGGGCTCAAAGGCGATTGGGGGATGCGGAACGCTATATCTTCGTCGCTGCGGATGTATATCGCCTGCCTTTTGTGGACGGCTTGTTTGATGGGGGAACTATGATCCGCACCCTGCATCATATGGCAGAGCCAGAATTGGCTTTGTCTCAAGTCCGTCGCGTGATGGCACTTGACGGTGTATTTATTTTAGAATTTGCCAACAAACGTAATTTGAAGGCTATGCTGCGCTATCTTTTTGGAAAGCAAGCATGGAGCCCCTATTCCAGAGAGCCGGTGGAGTTTGCCGAATTGAATTTTGATTTTCACCCAAAAGCCGTTCACCGATATTTGCGAGAAGCGGGGTTTCACATTGAAAAGCAGTTGACGGTGTCCCATTTCAGGGTCGGCTTTCTGAAACGTCACATCCCCACACGGATATTGGCGGCAATGGATGCCTTATTACAGTGGACGGGGGCTGTTGTGCAGATCAGCCCCAGCGTATTTACGCGATGCCGTGCGGTTGGCGTCAGTGGTGAGGCAGCCGGGGATGGATTCTTTCAATGCCCCGTTTGCGGTGAAGTATTAGAGGGTAAGGGACACGATCTTCACTGTGAGAATTGCGGGGCGGTTTGGGAATACCGAGATGGGATTTATGATTTTCGGATAAATAAACACTAACTTAAACCTCTCATCCTTATTGAATATCTTTTAAAAATGAACCACCCCAGCGGTCTTAGTCACTGGGGTGGCTTGTGTTTGGGCAGGTAAGGAGAGAATTTATTGATAACTGTCCCAAATTTTCAAGACAAGATCTGCATAATAATAGCCGACATTGATGGGTCCGTAATGGAAAAGGGCCTCACGATAGGAGCCGTGTTTCTGAAAAAGCCCAGCCAGCATCTGACTACCGAACGCAACGTTGAAAGCGGGGTCTTCCAGTTCTTCAATTGTGGGACGAGAAGAAAAACAAGGGCCGTTGGGGCACATGAATTCGGAGGCGATGCCGTCCCGGGGCATGACCTGCATCAGTCCCACCGCACCGCTGCTGGAATAAGCCAATGGATCGCCGCCGCTCTCCTGAAGGATAACGGCAGCGATCAATCTGGGTGGGAGCCTGTTCTCCTGTGCTGATGTTTCGATTAGCTCGCACCATTGTAAAACATCAGGAGGGTAGCTTGCAGGCAGGAAGCAAGAATGGTCCTTGCTGGCGAGACCTTTTTGTGAGGTATGTTGGGATGCTGATTGTACCTGTGTCCCTTTCGCCGCGGCATTTGTAGTAGGCGTAAGGAGTTCCTGCGAGGGCATGTTTGCTGCCGCAACCGTGCTGACCCAGATCACAATGAGACAACCGATAAAAACCGCTGGAATGACAATAATCCTTCGCATCCTGTCCTGCCTGTCGCGTGATAGAATAAGTGTTCTATAAAACAATATCAGTATAGCACAATCGTTCTATTAAGCAAGATGATTTTACAGGATTTGAGATATTTTAAGGTTGATTGGCTATAATCCGTGGAGGGGTTGCCATAAGAGGCAGTTTTGTCGCATACTTAGGAGAATAAAAAATTTGAGATGTGATACAGAGATGAACCTTTGTTTTATCCAATTCTGATAGTGGTGTGTGTAACTGCTTGGGGATTCCTGCATTCCTGGTTAGCATCGCTGAGAACGAAACGAATCGCACGGCAGCTCCTGGGTGAGTGGGTTAACCGCTTCTATCGCATCCTCTTTATCGGAATTGCGATCCTTACTCTCTCACCGATATTAGCTATGGTGGTGTTCTTGCCCTCACGTTTGCTATGGCGTATCCCTGCACCTTGGGTTTACGGCACCGCTGGGATTCAAGCAGCAGCAGTTGTGGGATTGATTGTTACCATTCTCAGGACGGACGTGTGGTCGTTTGTCGGTTTGCGCCAGTTGAAGCATCCAGATGGAGAAGAAAAGAAGTCTCTGGTTGTCAAGGGCTTATACGGTCTCGTACGCCACCCCCTATATCTGCTAGTGATCCTTTTCATGTGGTTGATACCCTACATGACAGACCTGATTTTGACCTTTGTGATCGCCAGCACGGGCTATTTCATCCTGGGTTCCATCCCCGAAGAGCGTAAAATGCTTGAAATTTACGGTGACGCCTACCGCCGCTATCAGGAAAGCGTACCGCGCATCATCCCCTGGACTAAATTGCGATAATTATGGATGAGCTAATCAACCGGCCTGAGATCGAAGGGCACACCGACAGTTTTTCCTGCTTTCTTAAGGGAGTCGACAACTCCTGTTAGTAGAGGGATGCCTTCTCTTAAATATTTTTCTTGAAGTTCGAACTCTTTTTCGCGTGAATGTAAATGCGGTCTTGTCCGGGCAGCTTGGTGGTTGCTTTTAATGATCGAATATAGTCATCCATATCCGCTTTGAAGTAATCCAGCGAGCGGAAATTTTCAATTTTGAGGGCAGCGAAGAAGTGACCGACATCCGCATTGCGATCGTCAGCGGGGCTTCCCACCCCTTTTCCGAAAGCCGCCCCTGCCAGCACACCGGAGAGTAAATCCACCAGCAAGGAAAGGCCGTATCCTTTATAGCCGCGTAATTCCGCCGACCCTCCCAGGGGTAATAATGCCCCATCTTCAATCACTTCGGAGGGGTCCGTGGTTAATTCGCCTTGCTGGTTGACCCCCCAGCCTTTTGGGATTGCCCAACCTGCTTTTTGATGAAGGGCTACTTTTCCGATGGGAACGATACTGGTCGCCATGTCGAGAACAAAAGGCCTTTCCTCACCGGCCGGAACGGCGACAGCGATGGGGTTGGTGCCGATTTCCCGGTCGAGGCCGAAGGTGGGCGCAACCAGGTGTCGTGAGTTTGTCAGGCTGATCCCAATCATGTCTTCCGGCAGGGCCATCATGGCATAATAGCCGGCAATGCCGAAATGGTTGCTGTTTCGAACGGTTGTGACGGCGATGCCGGTATCATCGGCCATTTTGATGCAGCGGGACATGGCACGATAGGCCACGACCTGCCCGAGTCCATTGCCCCCGTCCAGGGCGAGGGTGGAGGGGCTTTCTTTGATGACTTTCAGCGGTGAGAGGGGATCGATCTGACGTCTGCGGAGACCGTCGCCATAATAACTGTGAAGTCGGATAACGCCGTGGGAGTTTATCCCGCGCAAATCGGCTGAAATGAGCACATCAGCCGCGATCTGTGCGTCCAATTCCGGCACATCCGTGGCAGACAGAAACCGAACCACGTAATTTTTAAGGTCATCTACTCGAAAGGCAATAGTCTCAGTCATAGCTACTCCAGAGAAAGCATTTTTGTTGTCAGGGGTAATTTTAAACCAACCGCAGAATGATGTTCGTGCTTGGGATAATATCCTCTTAAGGCCTTACACGATCGACCCTGCGTGCTATAATTACTGCACGTTGAGGAGAAGAGAAATGAAAATGCCGAAAGTGATTGCTCACCGCGGCGCAAGCGCGGATGCTCCTGAAAACACATTAGCTGCTTTCCAATTGGCGTTGGAATACGGTGCGGATGGCATAGAGTTGGATGTTATGCTTTCCTTGGATGGACAACTGGTTGTTATTCATGATGACACGGTTGACCGCACCACCGATGGGTCTGGTCGTGTGCGGGATATGACCCTGAAAGAGCTGCAAGCTTTTAATGCTGGGAACGGACAGAAAATCCCAAGCCTGAGCGAGGTCTTTGATCTATTTGGCGGAAAATTTCAGATTAATATTGAACTTAAAAATTACAGTTCCTTTTTCGATCCATTGCCGATCAAAGTAGCTGAATTGGTCAAAGAATATGGGTTTGAAGACTTTGTGCTTATATCTTCTTTTAACCCCTTTAATCTCCCCAGATTCAGACGACGTTTGCCGGAGGTGAAATTAGGTTTGCTCACACAACCAGATCAAGCCCAACGCTGGCTCTGGCGATTTATTCGATACGACGCCTTACATCCATACTTCAACGATGTGGATGAAACCCTTGTTTTAGCATTACACGCTCGAAACCGCCAGGTCAATGTTTGGACGGTTGATGAGCCTGATGAGATCCGTCGGCTGGCAGCGCTGGGCGTTGACAGCATCATCACAAATGTTCCGAAATCAGCCAGGGAAATTTTGGAGTCCTGATTGTGAAAATAAATAGGGTCTTTTGGATTATTATCATTAGCCTTTTGCTGGTCAACACTATTGGGACCAAACCTGTAGCTGCTGATGATCTCACTGATGCAAAAGCCTTGCTTGAGGGGATGACGCCGGAGGAAAAGGTGGGTCAACTCTTCCTGGTGACCTTCAACGGTGTGTCGGTAGAGGAAGAGACGGAAATTTACGAACTTATCACGGAGCATCATATTGGGGGCGTTGTCCTTTTAGCTGAGAACAACAATTTTGCTTCTGAAGACATCCTTTCTCAAACGCGCCAATTGGTGGAATCTCTCCAAAGGCTGGAGTGGGAAAGTTCATCTGAAAATACAGACACGGAAGATTCAGGAAATGACTACATTCCCTTATTTATTGGGATTCCACAAATGGGTAACGGTTATTCTGGCGACGAAATTTTATCTGGATTGACGCAGTTGCCATCTCAAATGTCCATAGGTGCTGCTTGGGATTTTGATCTCGCCAATCAGGTCGGTCAGGTTATAGGAAGTGAGTTAAGCACATTGGGTTTCAACCTTTATCTTGGACCCAATTTGGATGTTCTGGAAACAGAAAATAGCGAAGCGGCGGATTACCTAGGTGTGAATACCTATGGCGGGGATCCGTTTTGGGTGGGCGAGATGGGGAAGGCCTTTATTAATGGGGTCCATACCGGCAGCGAGGACCGGATGATCGTGGTCGCGCAAAATTTCCCTGGGACGGGATACTCGGATCGCTCACCGGAAGATGAAGTGGCGACCGTTCGCAAATCATTAGAGCAGCTGAAGCAAATTGAACTTGCGCCGTACTTCACGGTTACATCACCGAATCTGGACGATCCGGGCAGGGTGGATGCCTTGATGGTATCACACATTCGCTATCAGGGTTTTCAGGGTAACATTCGGGCGACGACCAAGCCGATCAGCTTTGACTCAAATGCATTTCAGCAAATTATGGCCCTTTCCCAATTTACAACCTGGCGGGAAAACGGAGGACTGATTATCAGTGACAACCTTGGCAGCCGTGCTGTACGCCGATTTTTTGATCCAAACAATGAGAATTTTAATGCGACGCAGGTTGCTAGAAACGCGTTTCTTGCCGGAAACGATATTCTTTATGTGGATGATTTTGTTGCTACCAGCGATCCTGATGCTTTTACCACTTTGAAAAACACGTTGGAATTTTTTGTGCAGAAGTATCGTGAAGATTCAGCCTTTGCTCAGCGTGTTGACAGCTCTGTTGAGCGGATATTGAATATAAAACTTGGGCTTTATGAGGACTTTATTTACGAATCAGTAATGAAAACCCAGACAGATCTTGATGCCTTAGGTAAGTCCAGCAACGTCTCATTTGATGTTGCCCAAAATGCGGTTACGCTGATAAGCCCTACAACGATTGAGATGGATACGCTTCTGCCGTCACCGCCGCAATCCTATGAAGACATTATCATATTTTCGGATGTGCGAACGGTGAGTCAATGCGATGATTGTCCACCGATCAACACCATCACTACCAATTCATTGGCAAATGCACTGATTAATTTGTATGGGCCGCAGGCAAGCGGCCAGATCAGGCAAAACAACCTATATTCCTACACTTTTTCACAGCTTGTGGAATATTTGGATAATGTTGAAAACGGTTCAGGGGAATTTCTCTCAGCCAACTTAAAAAGTGCAGATTGGGTGATATTCAATATCCTGGACGTGGACCCGGATTATCCGGCTTCCAATGTTCTCCAGCGGATATTAACAGAACGCCCCGATTTGTTAAGTGGAAAAAGCGTCATCGTTTTTGCCCTCGACGCCCCCATATATTTGGATGCGACGAATATTTCTAAAATTACGGCATATTATGCACTCTACAGCAAAACGCCTGAATTTATTAACGTTGCTGCCCGCGTATTAATGCAGGAAGTTGAATCTCCTGGGGCTTTGCCGGTATCCTTGAGCGCTGTTGGCTATGATCTAATCTCCATGACTGCACCAAATCCGAATCAAATTATTGGATTGGACCTTGTCTTGCCGGAAGAGGAAACGGTAGAAGAGATGGAAGAGGAGGAAACAACAGAAGAAGTGCCTTCGGTGACTCAAACTCCAGAACCTACACCTATACCGAGTTTCACGGTAGGCGACACAATTACAATTCGGACTGAGCCAATTTACGATCATAATCAGAATTTCGTCCCAGATGGCACGATTGTACGATTTAATTTTAAGATTTCTGGAGAGCCAGGTATCACTCAACAGTTTGAAACGACGACTACTGCTGGTGTGGCTTATTTTAATTACCGTATTGAGGCTGCTGGTGGGCTGGAGGTCAACGCGACCAGCGAACCAGCCACGCAATCCGAGACCCTCCAAATCAATATTGAACCCGATGGCAGTGCTGAGGTGATATCTATTTCCCCGACGCCGCTGTTCTCGCCTACCCCTACGTATGGACCAACGTCGACCTCTACTGAAGACCTTTCACCGACCTCTACGCCGACACCCAGCCACAACGACTTTCCAACATTAGGTGAATGGGCTCTGGGCGTGATTGTGATAGCCATTGGAAGCGGTGCAGCTTTCTTAATTGGGAAACTTTGGTGGGGTTCTTTGCAATGGGGGCTGCGTTCCGCCCTGTGTACACTCATTGGGGGATTATTAACCTACACATATCTCAATATTGGCTTCGCTGGGACCAAGTTTTGGTTGGAGAAATCCGGGACGGTTTTTGTTGCTGAAATGGTTGTGGTCGGCTTGCTGATAGGCTGGATTGCAGCCCTGGTCTGGTGGATGCGCACAGAGGGTCGCTATCCCTCCCACAGAAAATAAAGAGTGATTCTTTTTAACGGGTTTAGAAATTACGAATTAAGGTGAGGAGAAAACTGAGGACCATTAAGCCGCTCGCCAGGAAAATTAAAACCTTTTCTGATTTTTGAATGATCTTTGGCATGATTGCTCCCCCACGATAAGGCTTGGTGATGGGGGCATCTTCAACGAAAAGCGCTTTGGTAAAAGCGTCAATATCTTCAGGGCGATCTTCTGGGTGGAGCTGCAGTGCCCAATGAATGGCGCGCTCGGTCCGGATACTGATCTTGGGATTGATGTCGCGAATGTAGGGTAAACTGCCTGGATTGAGGAACCGGTCACGGACATTGATAGGCGGTTCGTTGGTTAGAAGGTGATACAGCGTTCCCCCGAAGGCATAAATATCACTGCGGGCGTCCGTGTGACCGGAATCGCCCCCGTATTGTTCAAGGGGGGTGTAGAGGGCGGTGCCCTGACCCTGGAGGACGGTGATGGTCACTTCCCCGGGTGCCGACATTTTTACCAACCCGAAGTCAACCAGCTTGACCAGCCCGCTGGGTGTGAGCTTGAGGTTGCTGGGTTTGATATCACGGTGCAGGATGGAAGGTTCTTGTGCGTGAAGGAATTTCAATGCTTCCCCCAGTTGCCTAGCCCATTCCAAGACATCCTCTTCAGGTAGGAAGGTGTTGTTCTGGCGTGCCTCCATCATCAATTGTCGCAGGTCTTTGCCCGGCACATAGTCCATGACCAGGTAATCATGATCGCGGATGGAGAAAAAATCAGAGACTTTAGGGAGGTTGGGATGATCTAGACGCGCCAATACTGTAGCCTCGCGCTGGAATTGATCCCGAGCCTCCTGAAGCATTTCTTCAGGCAAAGCGCGTTCATATTCCACCTCTTTAACCGCGCAGAGGCGTCCTTCCAGGCGCAGGTCATCAGCCACGTAGATACATCCCATGCCACCTTGGCCGATTATTTTCTTGACCTGATACCGGTTACGTAAAACCGTACCAGCCTTCATTGGGACTGGCATCGTATCAAACCTCAAAAAATCTCTTTCTGACCCATTGTTTAAAAAAGGGTCGTGTAGTTAATTTCGCTAGTCGGTCTCATTCTCGGCGTGTGACCGTTTTCAGACAAGAGCGTGTAAACAATTATGACATTCATAAGATGTTACGACTATTTGTCTGACGATTTCGACCTAATTTTACCAGAGATGCGGTTGATGAGTCTAATACTTTCTTGAGTGTATAAACTCATTGACCAACCCCATTGGTCATTCAATGCTGGACGTGGTAAACTTGATGGGCGTTATTAGAAATACGGATGAAAAAAATGATCATGCGAATAATTTACCCCTTTACAGCCATTGTCGGTCAGCGCCGAATGCGCCGTGCATTAATCCTCAACGCAATTGACACGCGCATTGGCGGTGTCTTGATCCGTGGTGAACGAGGCACAGCGAAGTCTACAGCGGCTCGCGCCCTGGCTGCGCTTTTGCCGCCTGTTCAGGTTGTAAAAGGATGTCGTTTTGGTTGTGATCCAGAAAAACCCATTACCTGGTGTACAGAATGCCGCGAGCGCTTTGAAGCGGATGAAGAACTGCCTGTTGAAACAAGGCGGACGCCTTTTGTCAACCTGCCTGTTTCCGCTACGGAAGATCGGGTGGTAGGCACTTTGGATATTGAAAAAGCCATTCAAAAAGGTGAGCGTAAATTTGAGCCTGGCGTACTGGCCGCTGCCAATCGGGGGCTGTTATACATTGATGAGGTTAACCTTTTGGATGACCATGTGGTGGATGTCCTTTTGGATTCTGCCGCTATGGGGATGAACATCGTGGAACGGGAAGGAATTTCTTTTTCACATCCTGCCCGATTTATTCTGGTCGGTACGATGAATCCTGAAGAAGGCGACCTTCGTCCTCAGCTTTTAGATCGGTTTGCCCTTTCAGTGGATATCCATGGCATCCTCGACCCGCGCCAGCGTGTTCAAATCATGGAGCGAAATTTAGCCTTTGAGTCTGACCCGGAAGCGTTTCGACAAAAATGGCTCTCAAAAGAGCAGGAATTATCCGAACAGATTGCCCAGGCTCGCAAACTGGTTGACCGTGTCCGCTATTCCACCCGTGACCTGTTGGCGATTGCAGACCTTACCGCGAAGATGCAGGTTGACGGACACCGGGCTGACCTGGTCATCCTCAAAGCCGCACGGGCGCACGCTGCTTTTGAAGGGCGCGAGGAGATTAATCCCCGTGATATTGCCCTGGCTGCAGAATTAGCGCTCCCACATCGGGTCAAAGCGGGTCCATTCCGGCAGTCCGAAATGGGTGTCACCCAATTAGAAGAACATATAGAGCAGCTCAAAGGGGCAGCTTCCGAAGGTTCAACCCAAGAAATTGAAGAAGAATCCTCGAAAGAGGAGACGGCTCAAAAAAAAAGTCCACCTCCCCCAATCTCGAGATTAGCTCAGAACCCCCTGGACCCGAGTCCCTAGAACCTACCCGACAGGATATATTTCAGGACGCCACGGCTCATTGGTGGGAGGGCGGCAAGGCGGTCAAACCGGGGGACACCTTTGAACCGCGCCGTTTAGATACTCCCCTTGATGACATGATGCGAAAACACGGCGGTCGACGATCTAAGACGCAGACGGATCGTAAACGCGGCCGCTATATTCAATCTCGCCCGGCTAACGGCAGCGCGGAAGATCTGGCTTTTGATGCCACAATTCGAGCTGCAGCCCCTTTCCAAAAAGCTAGGGAGGAGATGCGCGAGAATGTAGCTTTTTCTGTGCGCAGGGAAGATTATCAGCGTAAGGTGCGTGTCCGTCGGGCATCCAACCTGATCCTGTTCCTGGTGGACGCCTCCTGGTCCATGGCTGTCGCTGAGCGTATGGCTGCGACCAAGGGCGCCATTCTTTCCCTGCTGACCGATGCCTATCAACGCCGTGACCGTGTGGGTTTGATCGTTTTTCAGAAGGACCGCGCCACTTTGGTGCTTCCGCCCACGAATTCTGTCCTCCTGGCGCAGCGTGCTCTGGCGGACATCCCTGTTGGGGGGAAGACGCCCCTCAGCGCTGGCTTGAATATGGCTTATCAGGTGTTAAAGCGGGAAAAAATATTGCATCCGGATATATTGCCTTTGTTGATTGTTTTAACGGACGGAGCCGGCAATGTCGCTCTGGGAGGGGGATCGCCACAGAAGGAAGCCCATCAAATGGCTGAGCAAATTGCAAATGAAGAAGTGCGTTCCGTCGTGATCAATATGGAACATGAAGCGTTTGACCAGGGTCTGGCAGAAGCCCTGGCGGATCACCTTGATGCGCCTTGTTACACATTGGCGGATTTGCGAAGTGAAACACTGTATCGAGCTGTTCAAAATGAAATTCAATTTGGCCCGGGGGCTGGTGCAACAAAGGACGAAACACTGGAAAAAGAATGAGGATTTGAATCTGTAAATAAGAACCCGCGGTGACGCCGCGGGTTTATTTGATGTCAATAAAAAAAAGGTTCATTCTTGTTCTACTTCTGACACTTTAACATCTGGGAAGAACTGGCGCAATGTGCCCGCCACCCAACCCTGCAAGGTGTCTTCTGAAAGCGGACAATCCTCACAGGCACCGCCTAATCTGACGAACACTTCATTCCCATCAATCCTTACCAGCTCCACTGAACCGTTGTGATACTGTTCAATATAGGCGTTCAATTGTTCAATTAAACCCCGGATTTTTTCTTCCCTTGTGTATTCCTGATCAGACATTCTTTAATTATCCTGGTTTGGTTTTCTATTAGAAATCATAACACATCACTCATCATTGATCATTAAATTGGGCAAAGCTATTACTGCTTTCAATATTTTCTCATCATTATGTTGAGCAATCGTGGTGTAATTGCGGGTTGCGCATCAAGCTTTTACACTGGTTTTGTCTATAATGAGAGCATAACAATTTCGAAGATCATTTCTCTCTCCTGATAAGAGCCAGGTGCGGTGTATCTGGCTCTTGTTTATTCTGTGAGATCAGTAACGCAAGTTCTTTTCTCCACATTTTGAAACAGTTTATCCACAGGTTTTCACCTTTTATCAACAGTTTTACAAGGACATGATTTCCGAAACATGGGATTCTGTTAATTCTGTTTGGACGCCGTCCTTTGAGAAATGCCAGATGATCTGTGCGAATCGGTCAATAAAGTATTGATCGTGTGCAATGGCGAGGATGGCGCCGTCAAATTCGCTTAGGGCCGATTCAAAAGCCTCTTGTGAAGAAAGATCAAGATGATTGAGAGGTTCATCCAACAGTAAAAAGTTGCAGTGCTGTGCCACCAACAGGGCCAGCATTAACCTTGACCGTTGACCATAGGAAAGCGTTTCTGCGGGTTGGAATACTTCTTCGCCTGAGAAGAGAAAACGATGAAGAAAGGTGCGGGCTTGGGTATGGTTGTGCATTTCGGGAATTTGTTGCAGTGATTCAAGGACGGTAAGCGTTGGGTTCAATACCTCTTGTTCCTGGGAGAGGTAACCCGGACGGATCCCGCTTCCAAAGGTAAAACTGCCGCTGATGGGAGGGTTATGACCGAGGAATGTCTTAAACAACGTGGTTTTCCCCACACCGTTTGGTCCAACCAGCGCGATGCGCTGCCCTAAGGACACGGTTTGAGTGATGGGCGGCAGGAGGGACTGGCCCTCGTATCCAATGACCAGCTGATTGATTTGTAAGGCGATATGACCGCTTTCGGGAGTCTCAGTGAAATGCATTCGCATTTCCCATGCCTGGCCTGGTTTTTCGAGTTTCCCTTCGCCCTCTAGAAAATCAACCCGTTTTTCCAGTTGTTTGGCTCGCCGAACGGTTTCTAGCGAGCGGTCTGAGAAGAAACCGACCGAAAATCCGTCTGTGTTTTTGGCATCGGCTTTGCCGCCTTTGTGTGGTTTGGCCTGATCCCGCACACTACGAGCGGCTTTTTTCAAGCGTTTGATCTCGTCCTGCTGATCGGTGTAAGCCTGCATGACTGCTTCAAACTCAGCCTCTCGGACTTCCAGATAGCGGCTGTAGTTTCCTGGGTATTCCCTTACGCCTTCTCCCGCTGGCGGGAAAGCGATCACCTTATGAATCACTGCGTCCAGAAATGCCCGATCATGCGAGACCAGCAAAATTCCGCCTTTATAAGACAGGACCCACTCCCTGAGCCATTGACGCATATCTATATCCAGGTGGTTGGTGGGTTCGTCCAACAGGAGTACTTGGGGGGCTTCCAGGAGAACGCCAGCCAGCGCCAAGCGCATTTTTTGCCCGCCGCTCAAAGTGTCGATGGAGGTGTCCTGAGGAATATTGACCAGGTCAAAGCCAGCAAGTATTTCCTTGCGTAAACCTTCCATTTCCTGCGCCTGATCCAATTTTTTCAGGGTGAGTTCATATTGACTGATCAAATTTTGATTATTGGGCTTTTCTGCCAGCTTCTCACAGACCTTTTCTAAAGTCCTTAGTGTTTCATTAAGATTGGACGCGAATTGATGGAGATACCCCCCGACGGTTTCGCCTGACTCAAAGTCGATGCCCTGGCGCAGGTATCCCACACGAAGATTCGAAGGGGTGTAGGTGACATGGCCTGAATCGGCTTGCTCAACCCTGGCAATGATATTCATCAAGGTGGATTTTCCGCAGCCGTTTGGGCCGACTAAGGCTGCGCGTTCCCCTGTATTGAGACTGAAAGTGATATTTCTGAAAACGGAATTTAGACCGTATGATTTCGTGAGCTGATGAACCGTAAACACAACAACCTGCCTTCTTAAAACAAAAAACCAAGGGAAAGACCTCGGTCAGGATTAAATATGCCTGGACTGGCTTTCCTAGAACGTTAAGAAATCTACAGATTGATGCGAATCACGCACAGCTCCTTACAATTAGATCTGGTAATAATTATAACTCAAAAAGTGAAAATCAGGTGGGTTCCATGATATCAGGGCTGGTGCAGACAATACCTTACCAGGGTAATCAGTCTCTTGAATAGGACGGAATAACTTTTTGTTTGTGTAGAAATGTGCAGGGGAATTAACATAAAGTCGGGTAAAAGATATTTAAAACGGCCATAACCATGGCACCATTAGAATGGCGATGAGAAAAATGAGAACGGTCAGGATCGACCCGACTTTTACGAAATCGAAGAAGCGGTAATTCCCGGCACTGTACACGATCAAACAGGCGGGTTCCAACGGAGTGATAAATGAACAGCTAGCTCCGACAGCAATCATCACGGCGAAGGTGCGCGGATTCAGTCCCAATTGTGTTGCAGTTTGAATAGCGATTGGGATGACCACTACGGCAGCTGCCTGATTGGACATAGGTTGGGTTAATAGGAGTGAGAGTACAAAAAAAGCGGAGAGTAAGATAATCGGGTTGGCAGTGCCGATTAATGCCACAATTTGATCCGCGAGGAAGTCCGCCAGACCAGATAACTCCATGGCGCTGCCCAGTGCAAGCATGCAGGAAATCAATAACCACGCGTTCCAGTTGACTCGGCGATATGCTTCGACCGGAGTAATGCAGCGAGTGACAAAGGTTGCAAAGGCGCCTACCATGACAGCCACGGGTAATGAAAGCACATTAAAGGATACTAAAATAAGAACACCCAGGAATATGATCAGCGCAATAGGCGCTTTTTCTGTCTCTGGCATAATATCTAATTCCGCAGACACAACGCGAAAGTTGTTGTTCTTGCCAAGGCTTCTGATAGTCTCTGGATCGCCCTGCAAGAGGAGTTGATCACCCACCTGCAATCGGGTTCGACTGATACGGCGACGAATGGTTTCGCCCTTGCGGTTAATTCCCAAGACTTGCAATCCATATCGTTGACGGAAATTGAGCCCCCATAAAGTCCGCCCGACCAAAGGCGACCCGGGGAGCACGATCACCTCAGCCATGGAGAGGTCTTTGGCAATTTCTTTTTCCTCCTCGAATTCCCCTGTAAACTCCACCAAACCCTCTTCCTGGAAAGCAACCAGGTCGTCACGGTTGCCCTCAATTAAAACCTTATCACCCGTTTGTAAAACGGTGTTCGCCCTAGGTTCAGCGTGATATCCAGACTCCTTCAGAATCCTTAGGATTGTGAGATCATATTCTTGTCCTAATCCAATCTCGCTAATGGTTTTGCCCTGACAGGGGGAATCCTCTTTGACCTCAAATTCTGAGCAATAAGAGAGGATATCCTCTGTCATTCCGGCTTCTTCTTCGTCCCGGACAGGGGTGATATGACGTCCAATGAAGAACATATATAACAGACCCACAATCAGGATGGGTATCCCGACAGGGGTTAATTCAAACATCCCCAAGGGCGCCATGCCATGCTGTGTCATCAAGCCGCTCACCACGATGTTCGTTGAGGTGCCTACCAGCGTGAGGGAACTGGCGAGGACAGTGGCAAAGGCTAAGGACATGAGTAATTTTGAGGGATGGATTTTAAACTTCCTGGCGAGGCCGATGGTCATAGGGGTAAAGAATGCCGATGTTGCGGTATTGGACATAAAGCCGCTGAGGATGCCAGCCGTTCCCATAATGACCCAATAGAGTTGTGTTTGGTTCTCGCCGACTGAGCGGAGGATGCGCCGAGAAATGATTTGGACGATACCTGTTCTCACTAAAGCTGCGGTCAGGATAAGCAGCCCCAGAATCATGATAGCAGTATCGCTCCCAAACCCCTCAAAAGCGATCTCAGGTGGGAGGATGCCTGTCAGAATTAAGATCATCATGACGCCCAGTGCGACTACATCGGCTGGAATTGTTTCAATAGAGAACAGGACCAGCGAGGCGATGATGATAACAATGAGAATAATCATAGGCAGGGTCATCGGTGCGCCTTTGTCGTTATTGAGTGACTCTCTTTATTATACGGTTAAAATAATCGAGAAAATATCATAATGGATGATTGGTGGAATTTTCATTCCATGGAACATTTCTTTATAAAGACTCGTCTTAATATCATTAGTCAATAAAGATGTGCTTATTTTCATATCCTTGAAGGTATAATCTGATTCACTATGGAACGTGAAAATGAACAATATTTGAAAAAACCAGAGATTATCAAACTGCTGATGGCGGTGCCTCTGAGCTTGATCATCCTGAGCGTTGTAGCCATTGCTCTTTTTGTGGGTTATGAGGTTGTTTATGCCAGCCGGGTTTATCCGGGCGTGTACATGCAGACTATAGACCTCTCCGGTATGACGTTGGAGGAGTCAGCGCAATTGTTAACGGGCGTCTTGCCTTATACCCATGAAGGAAAGATACAGATCACCTATCAGGATCAGGGTTGGGAGGTTGAACCGACAGATTTGGGTTTCCTTGTTGATCCAACAACCAGCGCACAACGAGCATTGGACGTCGGTCGAAGCGGATGGTTCTTAAATAATATACTTGACAAAGGTCGAGCTTGGTTTGAGGGCGTCCAGCTTTCCCCCGTGGCGATTTATGATGAGCGCATGGCGCAAGCTTTCCTGCAAGAAATTGCCGATGAAATCAACCAGCCGGTCATTGAAGCAACTTTAGCATTGGAAAATACGGAAGTGATGGTCAAGAGCGGACAGGTGGGGCGGCAGGTTGATGTCATGGGCACGCTGGCTGCCATTGAATCGCTGTTGATGCAGATGCAGAGCGGTGTTGTACCGCTGGTCGTGACGGAAACGGAGCCCCTCATCCTGGATGTCAGCGCTCAGGCTGAGCTTGCAAGGCAGATCCTCAGGGAGCCTTTGGTGCTTAAAGATGGGGAGGGCGATGAGGCTGAAAGCTGGACGATTCCCCCAGAGGATTTAGCCGCGATGCTGATCATTGAACGTGTTGTAGATGGTGAAGCTGAAAATTCGAGTTATCAGATTGTCTTAAACGAGGATTTGTTCAGCGTTTATCTCAACAGCTTGGCACCGGCGGTGCAGGTGCACCCCGCCAATCCCCGCTTTGTCTTCAACGATGACACGGGTGAATTGGAAGTCATTGAACCGGCTGTTATCGGCCGCAGTTTAAATGTCCAGAGCAGTATTATGCATATCAATGAGCAGTTACAAGCTGGCAAACACGAGATCGCTCTGCAATTTGACACCTTGAAACCCGAAGTAACAGATGATATGATTGGGGAGGAATTGGGTATCACAGAATTATTTCAATCCTGGACAACATATTTTTACGGTTCGGATGCTGCCAGGAAGCAAAACATTGAAATTTCCTCATCGCAATTCCACGGGCTTTTGGTCGCGCCAGGCGAAACCTTTTCAATGGCGGAAGCCTTGGGGGATGTCAGCCTGGAGAATGGATACGCTGAAGCCCTGATTATTTATGGCGATCAAACCATTCAGGGTGTGGGCGGCGGGGTGTGTCAGGTGAGCACGACCCTCTTCCGAACGGCTTTCTTTGCAGGTTTCCCGATTGTGGAGCGTCACGCCCATGCTTATCGTGTTGGTTATTATGAGTATGAATATAATGGCAACAAGAATTCAAAGTGGGCAGGTTTGGACGCCACTGTCTATGTGCCTATTGTTGATCTCAAATTTACCAATGACACCGATAACTGGTTGTTGATGGAGACTTATGTGGTCGGTGAGTCCCTCACCTGGAAATTCTATTCTACGAAAGATGGTCGCACCGTTGATTGGGATACAACCGGGTTAACAAACAAAGTTCCGGCGCCTGACCCAATTTATCGGGAGAACCCCGACCTAAAAAAAGACGAGATTAAACAGGTTGATTACGCAGCGGAGGGTGCAGATGTCACCATTAAACGCACTGTTTATAAGGATGGGAAAGTTTATTTCTCAGATGTCTTTCGCACCCACTACCAACCTTGGCAGGCTATTTTTGAATATGGTCCCGGGACCGAGGATATTCCAGGGTCAGACTCTGAGTGAGCCTGCTATGGTACAATAGTCGCGTTTGAATCAGCCGTGTATTGTGGTATGGTTTCTGCGGAACTTATGAAGAATAAACCCAATCCAATGTCATGGATATATTGGATGATTTGTTGGAGGACATATGGTTGACAAAGATTTGCTGGAAATGCTTCGCTGCCCGTATTGTGTGCAGGAAAAAGAGGGTCTGTTGGAGTATTATAAAGAAAGCTGGTTAATTTGCCAGGATTGCGGCCGTAAATATCCCATCGTTGATGATATTCCGGTCATGTTAATTGATGAAGGTGACAAGTGGATTGACACCGCTAAAGAAGATTTACCGGTGCCCCCGCCGCCGATGGATTAATCCTTTCCCTAAATACTGTAAATTTCAGACCCATTGACGTGTGTTTGTTTTTGCACGTTGGTTGGGAGTATGTTTGAGAATAGCCTATGAATTGGTTTAAAAAGATAGCAGAACGATTTCCAAAAGATTGGCTGACCCGCATTGTCTTAGGCTTATTGCTGGTGCTTTCCTTAGTAGGCGCTTTCTATGCTTATCGACTTACACGAGAGCTTGTGGCAAGCAATAAAACCTTTTCCATTCCTGGCGATCCTGTCATTCAGGAAGAAAATCCGGAAGGCGATGTTAAAGGCACGCCTGAACCCACTGAAATCCCGGCAGCTAGCTTGCCGACGCCCGAGCCCTGGGATAGCGTCAGCAGGGTCAATGTATTGGTGATGGGTTTGGATTATCGTGATTGGGAGGCTGGTGAAGTACCCCGAACGGATACCATGCTGCTGTTTACCTTTGACCCGGTCAAGAAAACGGCAGGTATGATTTCGATACCGCGCGACTTATGGGTGAGTATACCGGGTTTTGAGCATGGGAAAATCAATACTGCATATTACCTGGGCGAAGTCTTTAATTTGCCAGGCGGCGGTGCTGCATTGGCGGCACAGACGGTTGAAGAACTGTTGGGTGTTCCGGTTCATTACTATGCACAGATCGATTTCCAGGCTTTCGTGGATTTCATAGACCATATTGAAGGGGTCAGGCTCACCTTTGATGAACCAATGGAGCTTGACCTGGTTGGCGATGATGACCCATTAACGATTGAGCCTGGGGTTATCACCTTGCCGGGGGAATACGCCTTAGCCTATGTCCGCTCACGGGGTACCGAAGGTGGCGATTTTGATCGGGCTGCCCGCCAGCAAATCTTGATCATGGCTGTGCGTGATAGGATTTTGGAATTTGATATGATGCCCAAGCTGGTGGCGCGAGCGCCAGAAATTTATAATGACCTTGCTGCCGGCATCAATACTAATATGAGCCTCCACCAGGCTGTTCAACTCGGTTGGTCGGTTTTGGATGTTGATCGGGATAAAATCAGCCAGGTGATCATCAGCAATGAATACGTCACCCTTGGGAAATCCCCCGATGGTCTTGATATTCTCAAACCCATCCCGGATAAAATTCGCCTGCTGCGGGATGAGGTCTTTGGAGCGGGTGCTGCCTTGGGCCCAGTTGCGGATGGAGAGATATTGGATTTGGTCACTGAGGAGGGGGCGCGAATATCCGTGCGCAACGGCTCATCCCAGCCGGGTTTGGCTGGAACGACAGCAGCGTGGTTCCGCGAACAGGGGTTGAATGTGGTTGAGGAAGCCGATGTGGGATATGGGGTTTATTCGCAAATCCACGTCTACAACGGCACCCCCTACGCCCTGCGCTGGCTGTCAGAGACCATAGGTGTGTCGAAATCGAGCATTTATGATAATTACGACCCTAACGCACAGTTTGATCTCATCGTCATTCTCGGCGATGACTGGTTGGCGAATAATTCCATGCCGTGATTAATCTTTACCACATTTCATATTTAACCCTGAGGTGTGTTATTCCCTCCCTCGGAGTTGTTATATGAAATTTATTAAGAGTTCCTCTAGATCCGCTATGGAGCCCTTGACAAAAAATGTGCCTTAGAATATATTTAGCCGACTAATAATTAGACGGCTAATCAATTAAGGCGTTATGATGAAAAATAAAGTGTTTGACTCATTTGGATTTCTCTTATTGCATTTAGGGAGAGCGCACCATAGTCTGATTCGCAAACAAATGCATAGGCTTGGGCTGCATCGGGGACAGCCGCCGGTATTATTTGCTTTGCATAAACAGGACGGTATGTCCAATTCTGACCTGGCGGAATTCCTTGAGATTACCCCTGCCACATTGACCAATAAGGTAAAACGGATGGAAAAGGCGGAATTAGTCCTCCGGCGGCGCGACCCGGATGATGAGCGCGTCAGCCGCATTTACCTGACGGATAAGGGGTGTGGGTTGATGGATGAACTTCGACGATCTGTAGTGGAAAAAGATGCGGCGATGTTAGAGGGATTTAGTGAGTCCGAGAAAAAGCGGCTCAAGGATGATTTGTTGAAAGTCTTGAAGAATATTGAAACCTATGAAGGCACGCTAATTTAGGACCACAGTAGAAATCAGGCGAAAGAAAAACATTAAAAGGAGTTCATCGTTGGATAGTATTCGTAAAATATTGCCATTCTTAAAGAAATATTGGGTTGGAATTACCATAGCCTTGCTGGCGATGTTTGTGATGTCCATGACAGACCTGCTGGTTCCCCGGCAGCTTCAGACTATTATTGATGAAGGTATCGCCAATGATGACATTGGTATTGTGATACGGTCATCTTTATTGATGATCGGTTTGGCGTTAGGCAGTATGGTTCTGGCGTTTGTCAATACAATATTGGCGGCAAGGATATCGGAAGGTTTCGCTGCTGATTTGCGTGAAAAGGCTTTTGCTAACATTCAAACATTTTCGTTTGCGAATTTAAATAAGCTTCAAACCAGTGAGTTATTGGTACGATTGACCAGTGATATTAATATTGTCAAGTCATCGGTGATGATGACCGTAAGAATGTTGTTCAGGGTTCCGTTATTATTGGTGGGCAGCCTGATTATGTTGATATCAACTAGCCCAAAGCTGGCGTTATTGTTGTTATTCCTTCTCCCTGCCATATTGGTTTTGGTGGGGATATTGAGCACCAAAGCCCGACCCTTGTTTCGCAAGGTACAGGAGAAATTGGAGAAGGTCAATAACGTATTGCATGAAAACATCGCTGGCGTGCGCCTCGTACGAGCTTTTGTCCGATCTGACCACGAACAGAAACGATTTCAAGCGGTAAATGAAGATTTGACGCAGACAAGCACCAAAGTCCACCGTTTGATGTCCACGCTCATGCCCTCGATGATACTGGTTTTAAACCTGGGCGTTGTAGCCTTGCTCTGGTTTGGTGGAAATATGGTGATTGACGGCGCTCTTACAACCGGGCAGATTGTGGCTTTTGTTAACTATTTGCATATGATCATTTTCCCAATATTAATGCTGGGGATGATCCTGCCGCAATATTATGCAGCGATGGCATCCATGGATCGTGTGATGGAAGTGATCGAAACCAAACCAACGGTTGTATATCCTGAGGAGTCATCAAAGCACATTACCGAGGGTCGGGTGACCTTTGAGAATGTCAGCCTGGATTATGACGGCGAAGAAGACGAGCATGTGCCTGTCCTGCAGGGCATCAATTTTACAGCAAATCCGGGTGAAATGGTCGCTATCCTGGGGGCAACCGGTTCAGGAAAAACAAGCCTTATCAGTTTAATCCCGAGATTTTATGATCCAACTCAGGGACGGGTCTTGATAGATGGCGTGGATGTCCGAGAGATCAGTCAATCCGAATTGCGGCGAAACATCGCTGTAACCTTGCAGAATGCCATTTTATTCAGCGGAACTGTGGCGGAAAACATCCGGTTTGGTCGTCCAGAAGCCAGCGATGAAGAAGTAATCGCGGCGGCGAAGGCTGCCCAGGCGCATGATTTCATTATGGAAAAAGAAAACGGCTATCAGGCTGCGGTGGGACAGCGGGGGATGAATTTTTCTGGTGGTCAGAAGCAGCGGTTGGCTATCGCCCGTGCCTTGTGCGTCAACCCCAGGATCCTGATCCTGGACGACAGCACCAGCTCGGTTGATGTGGAAACTGAAGCTGAGATTCAAATAGCTCTGGAGGAGCTCATGGAAGGTCGCACCAGCTTTGTGGTGGCGCAGCGCATCAGTACGGTGTTGCGCGCGGATAAGATTATTGTCTTAATGAATGGCCGCATTGCAGCGGAAGGAACCCATGCCGAATTGATTGAATCCAGTTTGATCTATCAAGCGATCTATCATTCACAATTAGGAGAAGGCATTTTGAATTACAACGAAAATCACATTGAGGAGAAGCGCTATGCGTAGAGGACTTTCTGTTGACCAGCGTGCATCATCAGCGCAGAAACCCGTCAAAGGGCTAAAACGACTGCTGTCTTACCTCAAACCCTACCGTTTGGAACTGATTGTGGTTTTCATTCTGATCATTGTTTCATCCATCTTGAATATTCTCGGTCCCTATATGCTCGGCTTGACGATCGACAATGGACTGGTGAAACAGGATTGGGATGAACTTTTACGGATGGTTTTGATTTTGCTGGGAAATTATCTTCTCATGTGGTTGCTTGACATCATTTACCGCAGGATCATGACCTCTACTGCACAAAAGTCCATGCGGAATATGCGGCAGTCGCTTTTTGACCATATGCAGAAACTTTCTATTGGATATTACGATAAGCAGACAGCCGGTGATTTGATGAGCCGGTTAACCAATGATATGGATGCCATTACGAGGCTGCTTTCGTTAAATATCATGTTCTTTATCTCTAGTATCAGCACCCTCATTGGGATTCTGGTGATGATGTTCCTTCTTAATTGGATCCTGACCCTGGTGGCGCTCATTATCATTCCGTTGACCTTATTGGCAACGACATTCTTTTTAAAGCGCAGCCGTCCAGCTTATCAAGAATTGCAGAAATCACTGGGTCAATTGAACAGCTTGATGGAAGAAGACCTCAGTGGGCAGAAAGTCATCATTGCTCATGGAAAGCAGGGGGGTTCATTGGAGGAATTTAAGACCTATAACGAATCGGTACAGGATACGGGTATAAAGGCAAACGTTCTCGCCGGATTGATGCCGCCCATCACGGGCATCCTCAGCATATTGAATGTGATTGTTGTGGTGGGCGTGGGCGCATATATGCTCATCCAGGGGGTGGGCGGCGTGACGGTCGGGTTGATCGCTTCCTTCTCGGAATATACCCGACGCTTTGGTCACCCGATCAACCAAATCGCCAACCTGTTCAACAGTGTTATGGCTGCATTAGCTGGCGCCGAGCGTATTTTTGAGATTATTGATGCAGAGCCGGACGTCGTTGACCGGCCCGACGCCATCCCGCTGGATACTTTAAAAGGAGAAGTACGATTTGAACATGTCCATTTTGGTTACGATGAGGAGCTGCCAGTTTTGAAGGACATCAACTTTGTCGCTAAACCCGGCAAAACGATGGCTCTTGTTGGGCCGACGGGTGCCGGCAAGACGACTATTATCAACCTCCTCACCCGCTTTTATGACATCGATTCCGGGAAAATATTAATTGACGGTCACAGGATTAAAGATGTCAAACAGGATGACCTGCGCCGCAAACTTGGCATTGTCTTGCAGGACACCTTCCTGTTTGCCGACACGGTCATGGAGAATATCCGTTACGGCCGTCTGGACGCCACGGATGACGAAGTCATTGAGGCGGCGAAGCTGGCAAATGCAGATGACTTCATCATACGCTTGCCGGAAGGATATGAAACCGAACTTTCGGAACGTGGAAGCAACCTCAGTCAAGGGCAGCGGCAGCTTCTGGCGATTGCCCGAGCGATCCTGGCTGACCCAGCTATCCTAATTCTGGACGAAGCCACCAGCAGCGTGGATACACGCACGGAGGTGGAAATCCAAAAGGCGCTGCTTACGTTGATGGAGGGGCGTACCTCATTTGTGATCGCCCACCGTCTGAGCACGATTCGAGACGCGGATCAAATCCTGGTGATCAATGAAGGGGAATTGATCGAGCGCGGAACGCATGACGAGCTTTTAGAAAAGAAAGGGTTTTACTATAACCTTTACGTCAGCCAGTTCAAAGGGCTGCCGGTCGAGGTATGAGGTGGGTGGGCAGCGCTTTCCTGCCGACCAAAATTTAAAATAAAATATAATGACGGTTAATATTTTCCAGACAAGTGATTATTAATCTGTAAAAAAATGGCGCGCTCAAAGACGGAGCGCGCCCTACTTATCTCTATGGCAAGGTCGGAAATGTCTCGATCGGTGCAAACACGATCCCAACGAGTCCCCTGCCTGTGTGTGCCCCCAGAACAGGTGAAATCGAGCAATCCGGCAGCCATTCGCATTGGAACAGGGATTCTGTTGCTTCACGCAGTTGATCCGCTGCTTCTGGATTTTCGGAATGTCCGATTTGGACGCGAAGGTGTGTACCCTCATCGAATTTATTGGCGATATACTTTGGGATAGCCTGAATGGCGCGTTTGAAGGTGCGTGTCTTGCCGCGGTCGTAATATTTTCCATCTGCTTTATCAACACCAATCAACGGTTTAATGCCAAGAAGGGAAGCTAACAGCCCTTTAAGATGACTGATGCGTCCACCGTGGATCAGATAGGAGAGATCTGGCAGGGTAAAGACGACCTCCGATTGCTCGCGGACCAGTGCAATCAGCTCAATGATCTTCTCTGCCAGCCAGCCGGCTTTGACAGCCCGGATAGCTGCTTCAACCTGCCAACCCATTTCTATTGAAAGTGAGCGGGTATCTATAAGACTGATATTTGCATTGGATATTCTTTTAGCTGCTGTTAGTGCGGTGTTGTAAGTGCCGCTCAACCCGCTTGAAATATGGACAGAGAGGATATCGGGATCCTCTTTGGCGATTCGTTGATAAACCTCTGTGAATTCGCCAAGTGAGGGGGTTGAAGTGATGGGCATATCATCGGTGTTTTCAAGCAGTTCATAAAATTCTTCTGGTTGAATATCAACGCCGCTTTGATAGGTCACCTCATCAAGTGTGAGCTTGAGGGGCAATGTATGTAACTTGTAACCTTGCTGTTGTTCGGGCGAGAGATCAAAACCACTGTCTGTCACAATTTGCATCTTTACATCTCCTGTGATTGAATATTTTATTATGCCTTTAGAAATAAGAGATATTAAGACAATGATTTTGATAAATGATGAATAAGAGTATACCAAATAAATGAAATAATATGATGTATTCTCAACGAATTAAATAAAATCCCCGCCGACTTATTCTAAACTCAGCGGGGATTTGTTTTTTGTGCAGCTTAATTTCCCGAATTAATTAATTTCATAGGAAATATTCACTGTGACTCGAACCTTGAGAGTACCGCTAGAAATGGGTACGCTTCCCCCTGCAGTCTGAACTGGTTCTTCCATTCCATATGTATCATATTTCGGTAATTCCATTTCGCTTTCATTGATGTTGATGGATTGAATCGCACCCAAATTTACACCGGCTGTTTCTGCAATCGCTGTGGCTTGCGCCTGAGCGTCTGCTATCGCCATTTGTCGGGCTTCTTCAATGGCGGCTTCCCTATCTTCAATGTCGAAGGTTACGCCGTAAATGGTGTTTGCGCCCTCTTCAACCACAGCTGTAAGAATCTCGCCCAGGGAATCAAGGTCTCGAACGGTAACCGAGACCGTATTCTCGACAAAATAGGTCAGTACAGTGTCATCATCACTGTCTTCTTCAAGCGCTTCTTCCAATATTTCACCCTCCTCTGGAACGGCTTCTTCTGTTACTATGTCTTCCTCGGGCATCCAGCTTTCCTCCTCACGGGGAGGCTGGATTCGTTGGGAATAGATGCTGAAATTACTGGTTTGAATATCATCTTTTTCAACACCAAGTTCTACCACTTTTTCTATAATCGCTATCGCTTTGCCGTTGTTGTCTTCAAATGCTTCAGCGACATCTGATGATTGGGAGCGTACGCCGATGCGAACCAGGGCGAGATCCGGCTCCAAATCGACCGTTCCAGTGGCGCTGACATTCAATGTGTGAACTTTTCCGCTTGACGTTTCAAGCTGTGTGCACCCAACGATCATAATCCCAAGGAACACGATGGCAATGATAGATATAAAATTCTTTTTCATGAATATCCTCCTTACAAATATTCGTACGTTTCACTTTTAGAGAGGCGCTTTTATTTCATGCGCCTCTCTGCTCAGTATGACACGATATCTTTAATCGATTTCGTAGGTCAGGCTGCATTCCATGGTTATGTTAAGTGTTCCGGCGGAGATCGGTACAGCGGCTTCTGCGTAAGCGCCGCCTTTGGCATCGTAATAAGCCACAGGGGAACCAGCGCTGTAAACACTGATGCTGATCAGATCACCCAAGCTGACACCAGCTTCTTCCGCAATAGCTTCTGCTTTCGCTTTTGCATCCTGAATGGCGAGTTCGCGGGCTTCGGCGACCGCCTCTTCCCGGTTATCAACATCGAAGTTGATGCCGTAGATGTTGTTTGCACCAGCATTGACCACCGCGCTGAGCACCTCGCCCAGAGAGGAAAGGTCACGAACGGTCACATTCACCGTGTTTTCCACGACAAAGTACTTTCCCTCAGACTGGCCGGTCATGGGGTCGTAGCGCTCAGAAGGATAGACGTTGAAGTTCGATGTCTGAATATCCTTTTCCTCAACACTAAGGTCCTGCAAGACTTCAGAAATGGCATTAGCCTGAGCAGTGTTACCCGAAAGCGCATCCGTGACCTCATCTGCTTCGGTGCGTACGCCGACGTTGATTGTGGCGATATCCGGCACAACGGTGACCCGACCGGTGCCGCTGACGTTCATGGAGCGCATCGATTCATCGCCGGTGGGTTGGGACGCACACGCAGTCAGCAGACCAAAGATCATTACGCTGACAAGAATTAAACTCATTTTTTTACGCATTGTATTGTTCCTCCAAATTGATATGTATTATTCTGACTTTCAGGTAATAGACGAAGCGAAAGGGAAAAAAGTTCCTGTGAATTTCTTCTATCTGTATTTCATCTTACTGGATGGGTTTTCCTGATTTGATCAGGGGATGAATGTCATCCCCAACCTTTTACGCCGTTCATATTGACGGGTTTTCGTTCCTCGGTTATGGTTAAGATAATTAAATCGACTGTGGAGCAGGCATGTTCTTCATTCAGGGACAACTGAGCGAGAACACATGCGGGCACTGGACCGAGGTGTCCGCATATTTTTATTTAAACGATCTGCCTGCCAAACAAGCGATTATTAGGAGCCTTTTATTAAACCTCACCAGACTCAATTATTGATAGGAGAGAATATGGAAGAAAAAACCAACGCATTTGCAATGGCTCAACAGCAATTCGATCACGTCGCTGATCTATTAGGACTCGACAACGAGGTGCGTGAAATGTTGCGCTGGCCAATGCGCGAATTTCACCTGCGTATCCCCGTCCGCATGGACGATGGGGGAATGCGCGTTTTCCAGGGTTTCCGCGTGCAGCATAACGATGCACGTGGACCTAACAAGGGCGGGCTGCGCTTTCACCCGGCGGAAACCATTGATACCGTGCGTGCCCTGGCAATGTGGATGACCTGGAAATGCGCTGTTGCGGATATACCCTTAGGCGGCGGTAAGGGCGGCATTGTCGTTGACCCGTCAACCCTTTCTACGGATGAGAAGGAGCGTTTGTGTCGGTCATTTGTTCGTTCGTTGTGGTGCCAGATCGGTCCCCGGCAAGATATCCCCGCACCGGATGTGGGCACTACACCGCAGATGATGGGCTGGATGATGGATGAATATTCCCGTATTACCGGGCAGTACACCCCCGGGGTGATCACGGGTAAGCCGGTGGGCGGCGGCGGATCAATGGGGCGAACTCAGGCGACAGGCTCCGGCGTGATTTATACGGTGCGCGAAGCCATGCAGCGCCTGAAGATGGATTCAACGAAAGCCGTAGCTGCCGTTCAGGGTTTTGGCAATGTGGCGCAGTATGCTGCCAAAGGGTTTATTGAGCACTTGGGCGGCAAAGTTGTATGTGTCAGTTTTTGGGATCGGGAGGACCGAAAGGCGTATACCGTCAGCAAAGACGATGGGATTGACCCGGACTTCCTGATGGAGATCACCGATCAATACGGGTCCATCAACAAGGATAAGGCGACAAAAGCCGGTTACGCAATTGAACCTGGCGACGCCTGGATTGCCAAAGAGGTGGATGTCCTTATTCCGGCAGCTCTGGAAGGACAGGTCAACGCAGAGACGGTTCAAAACATTCACGATCGGGTCAAGATCCTGGCGGAAGGCGCCAACGGTCCTACCACGCCGGAAGCGGATGTTGTTTTGAAGGAACGAGAGATCTTTGTCATTCCCGATTTTCTGTGCAACGCCGGAGGCGTGACCACGTCTTACTTTGAAGGCGTGCAAAACGATATGAACTTCTACTGGACTAAAAAAGAGGTCCTCGAAAAGCTGGATGACAAAATGACCCAGGCTTTTGAGGGCGTGTATGAGATGTCACACTCACAGGATGTCTTCATGCGCGATGCCGCCTATATGGTGGCGATCAACCGTGTAGTGAAAGCGATGGAGCTGCGCGGCTGGCTTTAAGCCCCCCTTCGTTTTCGGAAGGAAAGGAAAAACCCCGGTGGAAACGCCGGGGTTTTGACTTGCTAGAAGGGTATTTCTGACGAGTTTACTAAAATTAATGCAATAATATTGCGATACTGTATCATATTTCCATATTTGAGTAGACAAAAAGAGAGAACTCCTTGAAAATAGGAAAATCCTAGACCCGAAAGGAGTTCTCATATGACAGCTAGCACTGTCAAGATAATTATAGCCG